>Ga0209123_1000806_pt1 | contig 36125 bp, 37 predicted proteins | sample BarGraIncu00431A_FD_184500 | JGI IMG/M metagenome (GOLD analysis project Ga0209123, IMG submission 184500) | Arctic peat soil microbial communities from Barrow, Alaska, USA - Barrow Graham LP Incubations 004-31A (SPAdes) (version 2) | ecosystem: Environmental > Terrestrial > Soil > Wetlands >... | reverse complement strand
GTACTGAACTGATAGTAGGTATTGCCGGTGTGCCCCGTTACGGCATTTGAGTCCGAATGGCTTTTTTTAGGTGAGCTATTTTCGGTAAACACAAGGTGGTACCACGAAAGTATGCTCTTTCGTCCTTACGAGGATGGAGGGGCTTTTATTTTTACTAATAATAGGAGGCGTTCGTGTTGACAGAAAAAAATATTCCAACAGTATACGATCCCCAGGCCGTAGAAGCAAAATGGTATAAATATTGGGAAGATCATGGACTATTTCATGATGAAGTGGATAAAGGGAAAAAACCGTTTAGCATTGTCATTCCGCCCCCCAATGTAACGGGACAGTTACATATGGGGCATGCCCTGGATAATGCCCTGCAGGATATTTTGATTCGCTTTCGTCGTATGCAGGGTTACAATACTTTGTGGATGCCGGGAACTGATCATGCCGGAATTGCTACCCAAATAAAAGTCGAAGAAATGTTGGCGAGTGAAGGTATCTCTCGTCATGATGTCGGTCGGGAAAAATTTATTGAAAAAGTTTGGGAATGGAAAGAACAATATGGTGACCGAATTATTAAACAGTTAAAAAGTTTGGGAGCATCTTGTGATTGGCAGCGTGAACGCTTTACTATGGATGAAGGCTGTTCAAAGGCAGTGCGGGAAGTTTTCGTGTCTTTGTATGAAAAAGGTCTTATTTATCAGGGTTTTCGTATTACCAATTGGTGCCCACGTTGTAATACGGCATTAAGTGATATCGAAGTCGAGCATGAAGATACACCGGGTCATCTCTATCATGTACGCTACCCAGTGGAGGGAAACGAAGGTGAGTACTTAAGCGTCGCCACAACTCGCCCGGAAACTATTTTGGGGGATACTGCCGTCGCCGTCCATCCAGAAGACGTGAGATACAGTCATTTAATTGGCAAAAATTTAATTCTTCCTTTGGTTGGACGCTCAATTCCAGTGATTGCTGATGAATATGTGGATAAGGATTTTGGTACTGGGGCAGTGAAAATTACTCCCGCTCATGATCCTAACGATTTTGAAATGGGTCTGCGCCACAAGTTGCCCCAAATTGTTGTGATTGCTAATGATGGCACCATGTCGGCAGATACGGGCAAATATGCTGGTATGGATCGATACGCGTGCCGCGAGATGTTAGTTGCTGATTTGCAAGAACAAGGTTTTTTAGTAAAAATCGTTGATCACCAACATGCCGTAGGTCATTGCCAACGGTGCACAACTGTTGTGGAGCCATTAGTGTCAAAGCAATGGTTTGTTAAAATGCAGTCTTTGGCGGAGCCTGCCATTGAAGCTGTGACGACGGGACAAATTCAGTTTGTACCGGAGCGGTTTACCAAAACCTATATTAATTGGATGAACAATATTCGCGATTGGTGTATTTCTCGGCAAATTTGGTGGGGGCATCGGATTCCTGCCTGGTATTGTGAGTGCGGCGAAACCATTGTGACGCGGGAGGATATCACTGCTTGCCCATCATGTGGTAGTTCCCATATTCAGCAAGATCCTGATGTTCTTGACACTTGGTTTAGTTCCGGGCTATGGCCTTTTTCCACCATGGGGTGGCCAGAAGAAACGGATGAATTAGAGCAGTTTTATCCGACCAGTGTACTCGTTACTGGTTATGATATTATTTTCTTCTGGGTGGCGAGAATGATTATGTTAGGGCTGGAATTTAAGAAAGAAATACCTTTTAAACATGTATTTATTCATGGCTTGGTGCGCGATCCCCAAGGACGGAAAATGAGTAAATCCTTAGGCAATGGCATTGATCCCCTAGAAATCATTGAGAAAAATGGTGCTGATACCCTGAGGTTTACTCTAGTGACAGGTAACACCCCTGGCAATGATATGCGTTTTTACGCAGAACGGGTAGAATCAAGCCGTAACTTTGCCAATAAACTGTGGAATGCTTCTCGCTTTGTATTGATGAATTTGGAAGACGTGGATAATGCTGAGCAACTAGAAAAATATGGCCGCTTAGCAAAAGAAAACCAGACGTTCACCTTAGCTGATCAGTGGATATTGAGCCGTTTTACTAAGACTGTGAATGAAGTGACGCGGAATTTGGAACGATTTGAGCTAGGGGAAGCAGCTCGTCTGTTGTATGAATTTATTTGGAATGAGTATTGTGACTGGTATATTGAGATGGCCAAAGCTAGACTGTACAATAAGGAAGATATTCCAGCGAGAACAACGGCTCAGTATGTGTTATGGTCTATTTTGGAGAAGACTTTGAAACTTTTGCACCCATTTATGCCATTTATCACCGAGACCATTTGGCAACATCTACCTCATAATGGTCATAGTATTATGGTGGCTGATTGGCCAACAGAGGACTCAACATTACTTGATGAACAAGTAGAGCAACAAATGAATACCATCATGGATGTTATTAAGGCCATTCGTAATATGCGGGCTGAGGTTAATGTACCACCAGGTAAAAAGAGTGAAGTTATTTTGCAAGTTGTCGCCAGTGAATTACAGGTGGTTTTTGAAGAAAATTTACAGTATTTAAAAACAATGGCAGCGGCTGAACCCATTATATTACTGGGCCTTAATGCAGGAAAACCCGAAAATGCTATGACGGCTGTGGTCAGTGGTGTGGAAATTTATATGCCACTAAAAGGGTTAATTGATGTTGAGAAAGAGACAGCACGTTTGAATAAAGAATTAGCAGGTCTTGATAAAGAACTAGCACGCATTGCGAGTAAACTTTCCAATGAAGGTTTTGTCGCTAAAGCTCCAATCGAGGTTATTTCCAAGGAGAAAGCTAAAGCGGTAGAGTATCAAGAAAAGCAGACCGCCATTCAGGAACGACTTGCATATTTGGCAAGTTTGTAAAATATTAGAAAAAATACTTAAACTCGTTCTTCAAACACTTTTGCCACGTGTCGAGTGTAGTTTTTAGCCTCAGCGTTATCGGCGCCTCTGCGGTAAATGTTTCTTAATTTATAGGAAAATTTTTTACTGCAGAGAGATAGCGTTGAGGGGAGTATTAACTGCGCGATGTGAGTTTTCTTACAAAAAGGATGTGAATGTGATGACATATGAAGAGTCATTGATGTATTTAGATAATTTATGCAAGTTTGGTATTAACTTAGGATTGGCGCGCATTGAGAAGTTACTTGAACTTATGGATCATCCAGAGAGGCAGTTCAAAACAATTCATGTAACAGGTACGAATGGCAAGGGGTCAACGACAGCTATGCTAGCGTCTATCCTAAAAAATGCCGGGATAAAAACGGGTATGTATACCTCGCCCCATCTAGCTCGCTATACAGAGCGTATGATGATAGATGGCCTGGAGGTTTCTCCTGCGCAGTTTGCAGAAGCTATTGCGTATACAAGTCAATTTGTTGCAAGAATCGTAGCGCTAGACTTAGGTCAGCCGACTGAGTTTGAAGTATTAACGGCAGCAGCATTTCATTATTTCAAAGAATGTGGAGTAGAATATGCTGTTATTGAGGTAGGTTTAGGCGGATTGTTAGATTCTACAAATGTAATAGCGCCCGAGATCACTGTGATTACCAATGTGACTTTAGATCATATTGATAAATGTGGTGATACCATCGTTGACATTGCTCACCATAAGGCTGGCATTATCAAACAAGGGGTACCTTTAATAACGGGAGCTGGGGGGCAAGCTCTCGATGTGATTGGCCGTGTGGCAGAGGAAAAATCAGCTAAGATGTACGTTCAAGGACAGGATTTTTTTGCAAGGTTTGCTGGACTTGTAGAGCATCGCCAGAAAGTAGTGCTTGAGGTAAAGGGAAAAGGGAATATAGACACGTTTATTGTCAATTTATTAGGGCATCATCAAGTTGATAATTGTGCAGTAGCGGTGATGGCGGCTCTGGTTCTCGCTGAAAAAGAACCGCGAATTACTTTGTCTGCCCTCCAGAATGGACTGCTACAGGTGCGTTGGCCTGGAAGGTTTGAGGTCATTCCTGGGGCAACCACAATCATTATTGATGGTGCTCACAATCAAGATGGAGCAAGAGGGTTACGTAAAAACTTGAATGAATTTTATGCGAATCAAGAGATTGTGTTTTTGTTGGGTATTTTGCGAGATAAAGATGTGACAGCAATCGTTAGAGAATTAGTCAACGTTGTTGATAAAGTAGTGGTGGTAGCACCGTTATCCGAGCGGGCAGCTCAACCTCAGGATATTGCCCGGGAAATACAGGCCACTCATGTTGAAACGGCTGATTCTATTATGGAAGGTTTAGAGCGGGCTCATGTATTAGCGGGGGATCATGGTGTGATTTGCGTTGCTGGATCTTTGTACCTAATTGGTGCTGCACGGGGAATAATATGCAAGTAGACAAATTATTTATTGTTAGATATAATGATAAGTAGTGGTAAATCTGGTAATTGTAATTTGGTAGGGGCATACAAACTAAATTACAATTACTGTTAGATAGGTGAAATTGTGAATACACCATATAAAACAACGCAAACTCAATATTATTTGGATTATTTAATTGAACACTGCATTTTGGCGGTGACCTTTTTTTTGCCACTATCCCTTACTGTTAGTAGCGGATTTTTAGGCTGTGGCGCAGTATTGTGGTTAGGAAAAATGATTGCGAGAGGTAGGCTTAATTTTAAAAGTACGCCTTTTGATGTGGGAATAGGATTGTTGGTTTTATTATCAGCAATTTCGATATGGAATTCCCCCGACAGAGGATTTAGTTTTTATAATTTTTATAATTTGATGGGACGATATGTATTAATTTACTATTTAGTTGTAAATAACATTAACTCGGCAACGCAGATGAAAAAGATCATTTGGGTGATGTTAACATCAGCAACAATCGTTACATTATATGGCTTTTATCAATATTTATTTGGTGTCAACATTTCAGCAAATGAGTGGGTTGATGGGCAACATTTTCCTGATCTTAAACTTAGAGTTTTTTCTACATTGCAGAATCCTAATTTATTGGCCGGATTTTTAGTGACGATGATGGCCATAGGTGCTAGCATGGGTTATAAAGCCGTTACGATTAAAGGTAGGGCTATCCTATTTGGTCTGGTAGCAATGTTTGGTGTTTGTTTAATCCTTACCTATTCACGAGGAGCGTGGCTAAGTCTACTCGCAGTGATTGGTGTGTATGGTATGTTGTGTAATCGTAAGATTTTTTGGTTGCTCCTTTTACTGCCTGTTGCTATGTTTTGCGGTCATGATGCAATTCTAGAGCGGATTATGTCTATTATCAATCCGACGGATACTTCATCAACCCTCAGGATCGCATTGTGGGAAAGTACCATTGCTATGATTATGGATAAACCATTACTGGGTATTGGTTGGGGATCCTATTGGTTAGTATACCCTGAATATGATTTTTTTCTTAATAATGCAAATGTTAAAATATTTCATGCCCATAACATGTATTTAAATATTGCAGCTGAAATTGGCATTCCCGGTCTGATAGCTTTTTTGTCGATCATGTACGGACATGTCCGCTTAGCATTGTCAGTGCTCAGTGGGGAAGTTGAATCCTGGTCATCAGGGTTAATGCTAGGAATTATAGCTGCCATTGGCGGTATTATTATTAATGGATTAACAGATTACGTGATGTTTAATATTCAATTATCAATGCTTTATTGGTTATTAAATGGCCTTATCGTCATTGTATGGCAACAAAGTCATCAACGGCAGAGTCATCAACGACAAAATCAATCTAGATTTTTAAAAAAAGTAATGTAAGAGTCGTGTTGTTTATCGATATTCAGATGCTAATTACCATGCTAAAATAGATAAGATAAAGATTGATGTATGATTGTTAGCTGTAATTGCTATAATATTTAGAATAAACGATAAGTGAGCTGATTCAGCCAAAACTGAACAGCAAGTTTTTTTGAGGAGCTTTCCAATACAGTAAGTAAAAAGTCTTCAAATATTTGAATATATAAAAATATACGTGTATACATAGTGTTTTTTTATATATATTTAAAAAAATATAATTTTAAAGCAGGAATTTTAGGGCTATGTGACAAATTGTACATACTATGGGATAAATAAAGTAGCAAAATTAACAAATACCTTTTGCTCCTGCCATTCAGAGGAGGATCTCTCAGTGAAAGATACTTATGAAAAAACTGTAATTTCTAAGGCTACCATAGATCGTCTGCCATTATATTTCCGTAATCTGAGACTAAGTCAGGAAGGAGGCATAGAAATTATTTCTTCCGAAGAACTGGGTCGACGATTGGGAATTACGCCGGAACAAATTCGTAAAGACTTAGCCTCATTTGGTCAATTTGGCAAAAAGGGTGTCGGTTATTATATAAAGGAACTTATTTCCAATATAGGGAAAATATTAGGGCTTGATAATAATTGGCATCTTGCTGTGATTGGCGTAGGACATTTGGGCTGGGCATTAGCTAATTATAGTAACTTCGATTCCCTCGGCTTCAAATTAGTAGCTATGTTTGATACTGATCCCAATCGAATTGGGCAATGTATAAAAGGGATACCGGTTTCAAATTTGAACCGTTTAAAAGAGGTGATGCAGGAGCAAACTATTCACATTGGGATTATTGCTGTACCTGAAATGTATGCCCAGGAAGTGGCCGATCAATTAGTTGCCGCCGGGGTACGCGGCATATGGAATTTTGCCCCATTAAAAATTAAGGTACCTGATACTGTGCGCGTTATCAATGAAGACTTGTCGGTAGGACTTAGTAGTTTATCCTTTTATTTAGCCAGACAGACACAGATCAGATAGACTTATCACGCAAATGTTTGGAGGAAAGTGTTAAAATGATTGATATCAAAGATAGAGTTCGATGCGTTGCGCTTCATGCCAAAATTGTGAGCGCAGAGACGGCAGCGACGGTTATTAAGCCAGGAATGAATATCGGAACCAGTGGGTTTACACCATCAGGTTATCCAAAAGCTGTACCAATGGCCTTAGCTGAAAGAATCAAAAAAGAGCATTTTCAAATTAACCTGTGGACGGGTGCATCTGTTGGTAAGGAATTAGATGGAGCCCTGGCTGCAGTCAATGGTATTAACAGACGTCTGCCATACCAAACCAACAACGAAATACGCAAGTCGCTTAATTCTGGTGGCGTTAAGTATTGTGATTTGCATTTAAGTCACTCTGCACAAATGTCTCGATATGGATTTTTGGGTGGCAAAGTGGATGTCGCCATTATTGAAGCTTGTGCAATTACGGAAGAAGGACATATTATTCCAACCACTTCATTAGGTAATTCGGCATCTTTTGTGCAAAGTGCGGATATTGTGATTGTTGAAATCAATACCAGTCAGCCCTTAGCCCTTGAAGGCATGCATGACGTATATGTTCCAATGGATCCTCCCCACCGGTTACCCATTCCAATTGTAAAAGTGGATGATCGTATTGGTACACCCTACATCCCCTGTGGATTTGATAAAATAACATATATTGTACCTTGTGATATTAAAGATGATGTTCGTGACCTAGCGGCCATTGACGATGATGCACGGGCCATGAGTGCTCACTTTATCCAGTTCCTGAAATCTGATATTAAAGCAGGTCGTATGCCTGCAGGCTTATTGCCGTTACAATCTGGCGTAGGTTCAGTTGCTAATGCCGTAGTAAGCGGTTTCGTTGAATCTGAGTTTACCGACCTAGAAGTATATACTGAAGTCATTCAGGATGGGATGCTTGATTTAGCGGATGCGGGTAAACTTAAGTTTGCTTCAGGTACTTCTTTCTCACCATCACCGGCAGGGCTTAAACGTTTTTATGCTAATCTTGATAGCTATCGTAAAATCATGTTACTCCGTCCGGAGGAAATTTCTAATAGTCCAGAAGTGGCTCGGCGCATTGGTGTCATTGCTATGAACACGGCCATTGAATTTGATATTTATGGGAATGTAAATTCCACTCATATAATGGGCACGAAAATGATGAATGGAATTGGTGGTGCCGGGGATTTTGCTCGGAATGCTTATTTGTCATGTTTCTTTAGTACATCAACGGCTAAAGGCGGTGCTATTTCTTCCATTGTTCCGATGGTCTCTCATCATGATCATAGTGAACATGATGTTGATATCTTTGTTACTGAACTGGGTGTTGCCGACGTCCGTGGACTTTGTCCTAGAGAGCGGGCGCGGGTTATTATAGAAAATTGTGCTCATCCGGATTTTAAGCCCATGCTGATGGATTACTTGGAAAGAGCTGAAAAGGCCACCAAGTGTGCACAGACACCACATATTTTATCAGAAGCCCTTTCCTGGCATACCAGATTCATGGAAACTGGTACGATGAAACAACAAGTTAAGGAGGATTAATAGTATGAATAATGAAAGTTTAAAATTAAAAGTAGCGGAGTATACTGCTAAAGTGGCCAAGGCTAGTGCTAAATTTCCAGAGCGTAAAAATTTAGAGTATAACAGACTCTATACTCCAATTGACCTTGAGGGTATGGATTATGAAAAAGAATTAGGATTACCTGGAACCTATCCGTTTACTCGAGGTGTGCAGCCGACTATGTATCGTGGTCGTTTTTGGACCATGCGTATGTATGCTGGTTTCTCCACAGCAGAAGAATCCAATAAACGTTATCGCTATTTGTTATCATCAGGTGGTACAGGCCTCTCTTGCGCTTTTGACTTACCTACGCAAATTGGTTATGATTCTGATGACGTTATTTCCGAAGGCGAAGTAGGTAAAGTTGGTGTGGCCATTGACTCCTTGGCTGATATGGAAATACTATTTGATCAAATCGATTTAGGGAAAGTGTCTACTTCGATGACCATCAATGCCCCTGCCTCCGTTCTTCTGGCCATGTATATTGCTGTTGCTGAAAAACAAGGCGTAGATCCTACAAAATTAAACGGAACCATTCAAAATGATATTTTGAAAGAGTATGCAGCTCGTGGTACTTATATTTTCCCACCGAAACCTTCCATGCGACTCATCACTAATATTTTTGAATACTGCTCCAAGAATGTTCCAAACTGGAACACCATCTCTATTTCAGGTTATCATATCCGTGAAGCAGGTTCTACGGCCGTTCAGGAAATTGCATTCACGATTGCAGATGGTATTGCTTATTGTGAAGCAGCTATTAAAGCGGGCCTTGATGTTGATGATTTCGCTGGACGTTTGTCATTCTTCTGGAATGCACATAATAATGTCTTGGAAGAAGTAGCTAAATTCCGCGCTTCACGTCGTATATGGGCCAAAATTATGAAAGAACGTTTTGGTGCTAAGAACCCTAAGTCTTGGATGCTACGGGTTCATACCCAAACTGCAGGATCTATGCTGACAGCGCAACAACCTGAAAATAACGTTGTTCGTGTTGCCTTGCAAACAGCGGCTGCTGTTATGGGTGGAACTCAATCCTTGCATACTAATTCCAAGGATGAAGCCATGGCACTTCCGACGGAAGCTTCAGTACGTGTTGCCCTTCGTACGCAACAAATCGTCGCTTATGAAAGTGGTTTAGCTGATGTAGTCGATCCGTTGGCAGGTTCTTATTATGTAGAAGCCATGACCAACCAGATTGAAACAGAAGCTTTGAAATACATCCAAAAAATTGATGATCTTGGTGGTGCAGTGGTTGCCATAGAAGAAGGTTACATCCAAAGGGAAATTCAAGACAGTGCTTATAAATGGCAAAAGGAAATTGAAAACAACGATCGTGTTATCGTTGGTGTCAATAAGTTCCAAATAGAGGAAAAACCAGTAGAAGGTCTGCTTCGCGTTGATGCGTCTGTTGGCGAATCCCAAAAGAAGAAACTTGCTAAACTTAGAGCTGAACGTGATAACGTAGCTGTTAACGCTGCCCTTGCCAAACTTGAAGTTGCTTGCAGTGATGAAGATGTGAACCTCATGCCAATTATCATGGAAGCCGTTAAAACCTATGCAACACTTGGTGAAATATGTAATGTAATGCGTAAAGTTTTTGGTGAATACCAAGCTCACGCAACACTGTAAGAGAGTTAAGAGGAGGAATAACCATGGAAAAACATGTTAGAGTATTAGTAGCAAAACCTGGTCTAGATGGGCATGACCGTGGCGCAAAAGTTGTAGCCCGCGCCCTACGTGACGCTGGATTCGAGGTTATTTATACAGGACTTCGCCAAACACCAGAACAAATTGCGGAAGCGGCTCTGCAAGAAGATGTGAATGTTGTTGCCCTTAGCTTGCTCTCAGGAGCACATAATCATTTGTTCCCGCGCATTGTGGAGTTAATCCGTAGTAAAGGTATGACTGACGTGTTGATGATTGGTGGCGGCGTTATTCCTGATTCAGATATACCATCCCTTAAAGCAAGTGGTATTGCTGAAGTATTTACTCCAGGTACATCAACCACGACAATTATTGATTACATCAATGCAAACGTGAAATAAACAGATCTATGGGATATGTGGCTCTTATTTTAGTGCCACATAGTCTCACAAGGTGGTGGAAAAAATGAACATTGCAGATGAACTATTAAATGGTTCTCGTCTGGCCATGTCTCGTGCGATTACTGCAGTGGAAAATGAGTATGATAATGCTGTTGACATCATGCAACAGTTATATGCTCATACTGGTAATGCCCATGTTATTGGTATTACTGGGCCACCTGGTTCTGGCAAGAGTACATTGACAGATAAATTAGCCAAGGCATATCGCCTTCAGGGGAAAACTGTAGGTATTATTGCCGTCGATCCTACAAGCCCATTTTCAGGTGGAGCCATCTTAGGCGATCGTATTCGTATGAACGATTTAACATTAGATCAAGGTGTTTTTATTCGTAGTATGGGTACTCGAGGTAGTTTAGGCGGTTTATCTCGCAAAACTGCAGAGACCGTAAAAATTATGGATGCTGCCGGTATGGATGTTATTTTGGTAGAAACTGTGGGTGTGGGCCAGTCCGAAGTGGATATTATTAAAACAGCGGATACGGTTATCGTTGTATTGGTCCCTGGCCTTGGCGATGATATTCAGGCCATTAAAGCTGGTATATTAGAAATTGGGGACGTTTTTGTTATTAATAAGGCTGACCATGATGGTGTGGATCGTCTTAACACCGAATTGGAAATGATGCTAGAGTTAAACCAACAGAAAGTTGATTGGCGTCCTCCAATTAAGCGAGTCATAGCAAATCGTGGCGAAGGTATTAATGAATTAGTAGACTCCATTACTGAGCAGATTGCTCATTCCAGACAATCAGGCCAATTTGTGAACCGGCGTACGCAGCGTACAAAAAGTGAATTATTAGCAATGCTTGATGAGCAAATTGGGCGTCACGTGCGAAAAAAACTGTCTGATGAAGGGCAAATTGATCAGTTAGTTGCTAGTGTGGAAAGTCGAGACAAAAACCCTTATGCCGTTGTTAATGATATAATGGCAAGTGTATTGCGTTAATAACTAGAGGAGGTTAATTAATTTGTTTAAAACATTAAAAGTTGACCATATTGGTATTGCTGTAAAAGATTTAGAACAAGCTAAAAAGTTTTATACTGAAGTTCTTGGTATGACGGTTATGGGTGAAGAAACCGTGGAGCAGCAAAAAGTAAAAGTTTGCTTCATTCCTTGCGGTGATAGCGAATTAGAACTTTTAGAATCCACGTCTCCCGATGGACCGATTGCTAAGTTTATCGATAAAAATGGCCAAGGCGTTCAACATATTGCCTTGAAAGTAGACAATATTGAAGCAGCCATTGCTGATCTTAAAGCAAAAGGTGTACGTATGATTGACGAGGTGCCTCGTTATGGTGCCGGCGGAGCGAGTATTGCTTTTGTTCATCCGAAGTCAACGGGTGGCATTTTGCTGGAATTATCTGAGCGTAAATAAGTTAATCATAATGGCGCAAAATAGTTTAGATGCGGCATATTATAGGCTTAAGTGAAGACGTAAGTAGTAGTACGTTGAATATGGAAACCTAGGAATAAAGCTGCAAATGAACATTTTGTAACATGATTATATAATGTATACAATTATGAAATATTGCAAACTATATAGCCTTGTTATATAGTGATATTTGAATGTTGTTGGAGGTGTGAAATGGCTACAGTTCAAGAAAAAATTGAAGATTTAAAAGCACGGCAGGAAAAAATCATGCTGGGTGGCGGTCAAAAACGTATCGAAAAGCATCATGCTAGTGGAAAGCTAACTGCACGCGAACGTGTAGAATTATTGCTTGATGAGAATACTTTTGTTGAATTAGATCAGTTTGTCACTCATCGCTGTGTGAATTTTAACATGGCAGCAGTAGATGCACCAGCCGAAGGTGTTGTCACTGGTTACGGTACAGTTAATGGGAAATTGGTGTATGTATTTGCTCAAGATTTCACAGTAGTAGGTGGGTCTTTAGGTGAAATGCATGCTAATAAAATCGTTAAAGTACAAAAATTAGCACTCAAAATGGGTGCGCCAATTATCGGTATTAATGATTCCGGTGGAGCGCGCATTCAAGAGGCTGTTGATGCATTATCTGGTTATGGGAAAATATTCTATAACAATACAATGGCATCAGGAGTTATTCCCCAGATTTCGGTTATTATGGGACCATGTGCAGGTGGTGCAGTCTATTCTCCGGCTTTGACTGATTTTATTTATATGGTAAAAAAGACAAGCCAAATGTTTATCACTGGACCACAAGTTATTAAATCAGTGACTGGTGAAGAAGTTACCGCTGAGACCTTAGGTGGCGCAATGACCCACAATACGACTTCAGGTGTAGCTCACTTTGTTGCAGAAAATGATAATGACTGCATAGAACAAATAAGGTACTTACTGAGTTTCTTGCCTAGTAATAACCTTGAAGGTTCTCCAGTGATCTCTAATACAGATGACATCAATCGCATGGATGAATCTTTAAATACCCTTTTACCTGATAATCCTAATCAACCGTATAACATGAAAGATATCATTACTTCTATTGCCGATAATGGAGAATTTTATGAAGTACAGCCTTATTTTGCGCAAAATATCATTACTTGTTTTGCCCGTTTCGACGGTCAATCAGTAGGTATTATTGCCAATCAGCCATCAGTCATGGCAGGATGTTTGGATGTTGATGCCTCTGATAAATCAGCACGTTTTATTCGTTTCTGTGATGCTTTTAACATTCCGCTCCTTAACTTGGTAGACGTTCCAGGTTTCTTGCCTGGTGTAAGTCAAGAATATGGCGGTATTATCCGTCATGGCGCAAAAATGTTATATGCATATTCAGAAGCCACTGTGCCAAAGATTACTGTAATTACTCGTAAAGCCTATGGCGGTTCTTATCTGGCCATGTGTTCACAAGATTTGGGCGCTGATCAGGTAATGGCTTGGCCAACAGCTGAGATTGCTGTCATGGGGCCTGCTGGAGCCGCTAATATTATCTTCCGCGGCGATCCTGAAGTAGGTGCTAAAACGGAACAGTATATAGCAGAATTTGCCACTCCATATAAAGCAGCTGAACGTGGTTTTGTTGATCAAATTATTGTACCGAGTGAGACCCGACCTCGTATTATCACTGCACTCGGCATGTTGGCGAGCAAGCGTGAACAACGGCCACAAAAGAAACATGGTAATATTCCTCTATAAGGAAGGTGTGGACTCGTATGAAAATAGATGCAAATGGCATAAGCGCCGAAGTCGTGGCAGTCATTACTGCGGCACTTCAAATGATGGGCAGCAGCTTTCAAGCTGTTAAAATCACACGCGGCAGCGATGAATGGACAAACGCTGGTCGCAAAAACGTTTAATTAGAGAGCGATTGATATAATAAATATTATTTGGAGGTTAGTGTAATGAAAAAATTTAACATAACTGTCAATGGTGCTACATATAAAGTTGAGGTTGAAGAAGTTAAAGAAGTAAAAGTGACTGCTCCTGCAGCTAAGGCCGTTGCCGCTCCAGCTCCAGTAGCAGCTGCTGCACCTGTTGTTGCTGCCGCTCCCGCACCTGCTGAAGTGGGCGCTGGTGATACTGCTGTTAATTCCCCAATGCCTGGCAAAATCGTCAAAGTTCTTGTTGAAGCTGGTAAAACAGTGAAAAAAGGCGAAGTATTGATGATTCTTGAAGCAATGAAAATGCAAAATGAAATAATTGCTCCTGTTAGCGGTACTTTAAAATCCGTTAATGTAGCAGCTGACCAGAGCGTAAAAACAAACCAGATTTTAGCTGTTCTTAAATAAGCTAAGTTTTATTAAAGAAGTCGTGCAGTTTTCTAGAAACTGCACGACTTCTTTTGCTATATATCAGGATTTATAAATTTTGCAAACCGCAGAGGGATTATAAGAATCTCTTCTCTGTGTTCTCTGCGCCTCTGCGGTAAAAAAAGATGCCCTAGTTTTTTATTATATATTACATCAGATAGGCGAAATAAATATATACATTGGAAATTAGTATGGACAATATCATGAGGGGGAATGCAATTTTCATGTAACCAAGGAAGGATATGGGGCGACCATGAGCAGCGGCCAAACTGGAAACGACTACGTTGGCAGAAGCACCGATGAGCGTGCCATTGCCACCGAGGCAAGCTCCAAGGGATAAGGTCCACCATAAAGAGGTAACATCCATATTGCCGATTTGCCCCATGGATTTGATTAAAGGGATCATGGTAGCCACAAAAGGAATATTATCAACAAAAGCAGAACCGATGGCAGATAACCAGAGTATGAGAATGTGCATCATGATGGTATTTCCCTGAGTAACATTCATAGCCCATTGGGCGACCATGCTAATAATCCCAGTGACCTCAAGTCCACCGACGAGGACAAATAATCCAACGAAAAAGAAAATGGTATTCCATTCCACTTCTTTAAAGACGTCTTCTGGTTCTAACCCTCCGACCAAAAGTAGAATCGCAGCTCCGGCCATGGCGACGGTAGCAGAGTTTAGGTGAAGGGACTGGTGTAGTATGAAGCCGACAATTGTCAGAATCAAAATGGCAATACACTTTTTCATTAAAGGTATATTGATCAGAAAAGAAGATTCCTCCAGAGTCATTACACATTGCTTTTGCTTAGGAGAAATCTTCAGATCTTTGCGGTACAGATAATAAAGTACCAAACAAGTTGCGATGCTGATTATAAAGATCGGCGGTATTAGGTTAACAGCAAAGTCATTGAAACCCAGCCCTGTAGCACCGCCAATCATAATATTGGGCGGATCACCAATCAATGTGGCAGTGCCACCGATATTGGATGCTAATATCTCAGCAATTAAAAATGGAATGGGGTTAATTTGTAACATGTCACTAATGGCAAAGGTAACGCTGGTAAATAACAGTACCGTCGTTACGTTATCAAGGAGAGCAGAACAGAGAGCAGTCAGCCAGAAAAAAACGACCAGAATTTTCAAGGGGTCACCGCCGACCATCTTGGCAGCTTTGACAGCCATGTATTGAAAGAGACCGGTTTTACTGGTAATGGAGACGATAATCATCATGCCAATCAAGAGGCCGATGGTGTTAAAATCTATTTTACTGATCGCTTCTTCCTGGGGCATCACTTTAAACAGGAGTACACAGATCGCGCCCATCAGGGCAATTTTTGTGCGGTGAATTTTCTCTGATACAATAATTGCATAGGTAATGATAAATAAAATCAATGCAATCCAAGCTTGCTGTGTTAACATTGAAATTCTCCTCAATATAAAATTATTAATTAAAGCAATATATTTCTTAAAAGTTAATGGATTAATAAGATGAAATTTTGTAGCTATAAAAAAAGAAAATAGGAATAGGTTATATTTTTATGTATTTCCCCCTCATAATTTGTTGATAGTTATTTTCACTATACAACAAACGAAATGCTTAATAACGCATTCTATTGATGATCATAGAATTCCTGCTTGGACTCCACGAGTAATAGAAAATAAAGGGGAAAATAATTTGTTATATCAGCGCATATACCAGCCTTTTGAGGATAACGGTTTTTTTTAAAATAATTAGAGGATATTATTACATTCTAGCGAAGTATATAAAATACAAAATGGGAATTCCCATTTTGTACACTAAAATTATTTCTCCAGTACCTGTGCCTCATTTGTATCCCTTACAATAAAAAAGTGAATATTATGAAAGTTAACTATTGCAACATGCGCCTTAATTAGTAGCAATGGTTCACAAATAATCATAATATTCTGCATATAAGATGGTTAATCTATCATACAGCCAAGTTGGTAGTAGACTTGAGGTCGTCAAATCATACTGGGCAAAAGTCCAAAGGAGTGTTAATCATCGAAGAAGTAGAAGGTATTTTGACAATAAAAATAATTCTAGCATTTTCAGTGGGTTTAGCAATTATCTATTTGACAGCTTTATTAGTAGGTACTGATAATAAAGGAAAATGGTTTAGGAAACGCCGAAAAGTCAGCATTTTCAACAGACGGGGAATGTTAGGCGAAAGTTGCCATTTTGGTTATCCTTGTACTTGGCAAGGTTTGTTCGTTACGATTGCTATGTATAGTATTATCGGTTTGTTTGGTTATGGGATCATTGTTAAGTTATAAATAAGTTAGTAGCAAACTTGTTGCAGTGGGGCCCATATAATCTAAATGATGTAGAGGAGGTGACTGTGGAGCAAGGAAGTGAAAAATAGTTGATCAGTGGTTTGAGGTGGGACAGTCCAGGGGACGTAGATTGTATTGGATCGTTACTTAGGCTTAGTCTTTGAAGATTTTGGATGAGAAGAGGGGGAACAAAAATGTCACCTGCAGTCATTACGTTAATTGTTCTAGCAGTTGTGTCCTTATTTTTTGTAACAGAAATAATACCCTTAGCAGTAGCCGCTATGGGAGGTGCAATTGTCCTAGGAATATTGGGTATTATTCCTATGAGTATGGTGTTTTCCGGTCTGTCCAACTCCACAGTTGTTTTATTTGCGGGTATGTTTATTATCGGTGCTTCTATGTTCCATACTGGACTGGCCCAAAAACTGGGTGAAATGGTCGTTAGAAAAGTTGGCAAAAGTGAAAATGGCCTAATGTTTGGCACAATGTTCATCGCAGCTGTCATTTCATCAGTTTCATCGAATACTGGTACGACAGCCGCTTTGATGCCAGTTATTCTTGGCATCTGCGCCGTTGCAAAAATCCCTGCTTCTCGGCAAATGATGCCTCTTGCTTTCGGCGCTGGTCTTGGCGGAATGATTACCCTTGTTGGTACCCCTCCCAATATTATTGCTGCGGGTGCATTAAAAGCTGCTGGTTACCAGCCCTTTGGATTCTTTGAATTTGCCTGGATTGGTATCCCTCTTACTGTAGTTGGTATCATATATATGATGTTTATTGGCAAGTATTTCTTGCCGAAGGCTCAACTGTCCACTAAGATTATCATCGATAAAGAGGCAGCTGAAGAAGCCACTGCAACTTCAGCCGATCCTAAAAAACAATGGATTACTGCTGCTACGATGATTGGCGTTGTTATCGTTATGGCTCTTGACCTTAAGCAATTTCCCCTAGAGATCGCTGCCATTATTGGCGCAATGATTTGCGTTCTTGCCAAATGCCTAACGGAAAAAGAAGCTTACTCTGGTATTGACTGGGTGACAATCTTTCTATTCGCTGGCATGATGCCCATCGCGACGGCCATGGAGAAGAGTGGCGCTGGCAAATTAATTGCCGATGTGGTAGTTGGTGTTTTAGGTAATAACCCAAGCCCGACATTTGTCACCGCTATCCTGTTCATCCTTTCAGGCGGTCTGACTCAATTCATGTCTAATACTGCTTGCGTGGCCCTACTTGCCCCAATAGGTATCTCTATTGCCGGTGGTATTGGTGCCAGTCCCCATGCTGTAATGATGGCGATTGCTATTGCGGCTTCCTGCGCTTTCGCCACGCCAGTCGGCACACCACCCAATACACTAGTCCTCGGGCCTGGAAATTATAAATTCATGGACTACGTGAAGGCTGGTACGGGCTTGGTGGTTGTATGCTTCATTGTTTCAGTCATCATTATTCCAATGGTTTGGCCTTTCTTTCCTGGTAAATAGGGGCTGATAAAGACCGTCGACTGTGGTGAGGTGGCTGGCGGTCTTCATTCTTTGGATGATCGTATGGATGTGGGTTAAATGATGTGATTGTCATTTTGATTAAAAAATTATTATGAACAAAAAGAACATAATATTTCTATATTAATATTCCATGATAAGATTATAGAATATTTCAAAAATGCTAAGAAACTACACTATTTGAGAGGAGGATTCACGTGGATATTTATACTTATTTTTTCTTTTCTTATGGTCTAACGGCGATCATCGCATTTTTTACTGTTGGCATAATATTAGTAGTGAATAAACTGATGTATGTATTTGATCATATGACGAGTAAATAATTGCCCATTATAAATAGGAGCTGAAATATTATGTATTATGAAATTATGCAGAATTTATTTCCTGGAATTTTTTCCTTCTTTGTACAGGATCAAGGCATAGTAATGGCGCGGATTGGTTTAATTATTTTCGGTTTTGCTCTTGCGTACCTCGGATTTAATCGCACTCTCGAACCGCTTATTATGGTTCCGATGGGTATTGGTATGATTGCGATTAACTCTGGGGTGCTATTCATGAAAGGTGGCGGTATTGGAAATATCTTTCTGGATCCCCTCGTATCAGACCCCGTTGCATTGATAAATATCTTGCAAATTAATTTCTTGCAGCCAATTTATAATTTTACATTTAGTAATGGACTTATCGCTTGTTTTGTTTTTTTCGGAATTGGCGCTATGAGTGATATCGGTTTTGTATTGGGTCGGCCTTGGGCGAGTATGACGGTGGCTTTATTCGCTGAGCTAGGTTCCTTTGCAACTCTTGTCATAGGTTACAAAATGGGATTGCCAATTGGTGATGCGGCAGCCGTTGGGATCATTGGTGGTGCGGACGGGCCAATGGTGCTGTTCACATCACTGATGCTAGCACCAAAATTATTTGTTCCCATTTCAATTATTGCGTACCTGTATCTCAGCTTGACCTATGCAGGATATCCTTATTTGATTAAGCTGATGGTACCAGAAAAATACCGTGGGTTGGCGGTACAAGTCAAACATGTAGACATTCCAAAGAAACAAAAATTTATCTTCATTTTGATTATGTGCTTTGTATTATGTCTACTTCTTCCAGTGGCATCCCCCCTTATCATGTGTTTCTTCTTGGGCGTGGCCATTAGAGAAGCTGAAATCAAAGAATTTCAACAATTTCTTGATACCACCATGCTGTATGGCTCTACGCTTTTCTTAGGTCTATTACTTGGCGTTTTGTGTGATGCACCAACAATCATGAATCCAGAAGTGGGTATTCTCGTTCTCCTGGGATGTCTAGCGTTATTGATCTCGGGTATTGGTGGTCTTATAGGTGGTTGGGTTGTATATTTAGTGAGTAAGAACTATAATCCAGTGATTGGTATTGCTGGCGTTTCCTGCGTGCCTTCAACAGCAAAACTAGCCCAATATGCCGCAAAGGAAGCTAATCCACATGCCATGATTCTTCCCCTGGCTTTAGGGGCAAATATCAGTGGGGTTATTGTCACCGCTATTGCAACAGGTGTCTTTATTTCCACGGTAGGTCTTGTGAAATAATAAGAAAATGGATGGTTGCTGGATTAGTAACCATCCATTTTTCTATGGGAGGATGTAGTTAAAATCCAGGCTTGTAGGTCTAAATAGATTGAAAATAGTAACTATTTGATAATGAGAATGACTAGGGGCAGACTCATTGACAGAGTATATTTAACTAGTGTAAAATGAAAAGATATGAAAGTTATCTTATAAAAAATATTTATAGAAAGGAGATTTATGGACAAGCAACAGGAAGGAATTGTTCTGCAAGTTATTGAAGGCAATTTGGCAAAAATCAAGGCAAGTCGTCATAATGATTGTGAAAACTGTGGCGCTTGTCCGGGGAATTCAGCAATGGTCCTTGAGGCTCGTAATGACATAGGGGCGAAGCCTGGCCAGCATGTGGTTTTTGAAGTCCAGGAAGTTAATATGCTTAAAGCTGCGTTTATTGTATATATATTACCACTAGTTGCAGTATTAATTGGTGTTTTGATTGGATGGAAATTAGCTGAACAGTTAGGTAGGGAGCCCATATGGTTTCAGATCGCAGGTGGTGTAATGGCTTTTGTTTTATCAGTAGTTTACATTAAATTCTTTGATTCTTCCGCCCGATTTGATGTCAAGATGCAACCAGTAATTGTACGCATCTTGTAACAGTAAAAACGGCAATATTTTAGTTAGTTTCAGAAGGGGTGAAATTATGGGAAAAAGCTTCCGTGGGGGTATACATCCCGACGACCGAAAAAGGTATACAGCCAGCAAACCAATCGAAGTAGCACCAGTGCCTGACAAAGTTATTATTCCAGTTCGGCAACATATTGGTGCACCATGTTCTCCAATTGTAAAAGTGGGAGATTTAGTCAAGAAAGGTCAGAGTATTGCCGAGGCGCAGGCTTTCGTTTCCAGTCCTATTCATGCGTCGACTTCAGGTAAGGTTATAGAAATTGCAGAATATCCTCATCCCGTTTTTGGTGCGTGCACCGCTGTTGTTATTGAAAGTGATGGACAGGATGAATGGGTAGCGGGGTTACCAATGCAGCGTGATTGGAAAACCATTGAAGCCAAAGAAATCAAGGAAATTATTCGTCAAACAGGTATAGTTGGCATGGGTGGAGCTACATTTCCGACGCATATAAAAATGGCACCACCTGCGGAAAAACCAATTCATACATTTATATTAAATGGCGCTGAATGTGAGCCTTTTCTCACAGCGGATCATCGTGTCATGCTTGAACAGTCCGACAAAATTGTGACTGGCATGCAAATTGCGATGAAAGTATTAGGTGTGAGTAAAGGATATATAGGGATCGAAGAAAATAAACCAGATGCCATTGCCATATTAGCGAAAGCATGTAATGGAATTAGTGGTCTGGAAGTTGTATCACTACAAACCAAATATCCACAAGGTGCTGAAAAAACATTGATTAGCGTTATCTGTGGTACTGATGTACCATCAGGTGGACTTCCAATGGATGTTGGCGTTGTGGTTCAGAATGTGGGTACCGTTGTTGCCATTGCTAATGCAGTGGAAAAAGGCTTCCCCCTTATTGAACGTGTGACAACAGTGACTGGTGGAGCAGTGGCTGAACCTAAAAATGTGCTTTTTAGAATTGGTACTACTTTTGCTGCTGCTGTCGAATTTTGTGGCGGATTTACCGCTCAGCCAGCCAAAGTCATCATGGGTGGACCAATGATGGGTATGGCCCAACGTACTCTTGATGTACCTATTATAAAAGGAACTTCGGGTATTTTAATATTAAGCGAAGCCGATGTTAATATCGGGCCTGAACGTCCTTGTATTCGTTGTGGTCGCTGTGTTGAAGCTTGCCCCATGGGACTTGTGCCAAGCATGCTTAGTGTACTGGCCGAACGTGGTGCCTATGCAGTCGCTAAGGAAGAATATGATTTGCTAGACTGTGTTGAATGTGGATCTTGCGTGTACGTATGTCCTGCAAAACGCAACATCGTTCATTACGTTAAATTAGCGAAAGCACAAAATGCAGCTATGGCGGCGAAAAAATAAGGAGGTGGCGGTATGAGCACTGAAACAAAAATAACAGCAGAAAAATTTATGGTTTCGGCATCACCCCACATCCGGTGTGACGAATCCATCTCAAAAATCATGTGGACTGTAAACGCGGCGTTGGCGCCTGCAGCACTTTTCTCAATTTATAACTTTGGTATGCCTGCTCTGATGAACATGGTTCTCTGTATTGTGGCCGCTATGGCCACGGAGTATTTGATTTTGAAATGGCAGAACAAGGCCATGGTTGTGAATGATGGTAGCGCGTTCTTAACGGGTCTCCTCCTAGCAATGAATATTCCAGCCACATTACCATGGTACATGCCAATCGTTGGGTCGATTTTTGCCATTGGTGTTGCAAAACATACCATGGGTGGTCTCGGCTTCAATATTTTTAATCCTGCTCTTATTGGGCGGGCGTTTATTCTGGCCTCTTGGCCGATTGCCATGACAACTTGGCCAATATCCAAAGATATGATTGCCTCATTGGATGGTGTAACTTCAGCTACACCACTAGGCATTTTAAAACAACAAGGGTATCAAAAACTAGTGGAAACTTTTGGCGATAAAGGCACTATGTATCATGACTTATTTTTAGGTACTCGCCCTGGTAGTATGGGAGAAACTTCAGCCTTGCTCTTGATTTTGGGCGGTATCTTTCTCATCTATAAAGGGTATATCAAATGGCAAGTACCAGTGTTCATGATTGGTACTGTTGGAATTTTGACGGCAATATTTGGTGGAGATCCTTTCCTTCATATGATGTCTGGTGGCCTTATCCTTGGTGCTTTTTATATGGCAACAGATATGGTAACCATTCCTATTACCATCAAAGGTCAAATTATTTTTGCTGTTGGAGCGGGCGCTCTGACTGTTCTGATTCGTCTGCAGGGCGGTTATCCTGAAGGCGTATGTTATGCAATCTTGTTGATGAACTGCGTCACGCCTCTCATTGACCGATTGGTGAGACCTGTAAAATATGGTGCAAGGAGGTAAAGCATATGTCTCATGATGCTCATGAAAAAAACGATAGTATTTTTAAAGTAGGTATTAATTTGACCATTGCTTGTTTACTTGCAAGCGCAGTCATTGCAGGGACCTACGCATTAACAGCCCCAGTCGCTGCTAAATCAAAAATTGAACTGGATAATAAGGCACGGAAAGAATTAGTAGCCAATGCTCAGGATTTCAAGGCTGTTGAAGGTAAAGAAGGTTGGTTTGCAGCACTCAAAGATGGTAAAGTCATTGCTTATGTGGTACCAACGGAGAGTAAAGGTTATGGCGGGGCCATCAACATGTTAGCAGCAGTATCCATTGATGGGAAAGTCATTGACTATGCAATCTTGAAGTATAATGAAACTCCTGGTCTTGGGGATAAAGCGGATAAACCAGCTTTTCGCCAGAGATTCGCTGGCAAAACAGCGGAGAATTTAGAAGTAGTAAAAGTTCCTAGTGATAAAAATATTCAAGCGTTAACTGGGGCAACGATTACTTCTCGCGCGGTTACTAAAGGAATTAAGGAAGCTGTGGAAGAAGTTACCGCTTTTGCAGCTACTCAGAAGAAGTGAGGTGCTGAATATGAAAAAATTATGGGACATATTTTACAAAGGCTTGTTTGATCAAAACCCCATATTCCGCCTTGCCTTAAGTTTATGCCCGGCATTGGCGGTTACTTCCACAGTTACAAATGCATTGGCCATGGGTTTATCAGTTCTGTTTGTTATTACGGCAAATAACGTTGTAGTGTCAATTTTCCGTAAATGGGTCAATCCGAAAGTCCGCGTTCCTGTATATATTACGTCCATAGCCACAATTGTTACCGTGGTTATCTTTACACTACAAGCTTATTTCCCAGATATATATAAAGAATTATATCTGTATCTGAATCTGATTGTGGTGTTTGCAATTATTTTGGCCCGTGCCGAAGTATTTGCAGCAAAAAATCCGGTAATTCCCTCTTTTTTTGATGGATTAGGAATGGGCGCTGGTTTCGCTGGCGCTATGGTGTTCATTGCCATCATTCGTGAACTATTTGGCGCTGGTACGTTAATGGGCTTCCAAGTAATGGGAACGTCTTATGACCCTGCGTTAATTATGATTTTGCCCCCCGGTGGGTTTATTCTCATAGGACTCATGATTGCTAGCTTTAATTTGATTGGAGAATATCAAGATAAAGCAAAGGCATCAAAGCAAGGGAGTGATGCATAATGGAGGAATACTTAAAACTATTTATTGCTTCGGCAATTACGAATAATTTTGTCTTGACCCAATTTTTAGGCTTGTGTATTTTTTTCGGTGTATCGAAAAATCTCAACGCGTCCATTGGTATGGGTATGGCTGTTACGTCGGTCATGACACTCAGTTCCGCTCTTGCTTGGGCAGTATACACTTATGTTTTGCATCCACTGGGATTGCAGTCTCTCATGTTAATCACATTTGTACTACTGATCGCTAGTTTTGTCCAATTGTTAGAGATGATTATTAAGAAACATGCTCCTGCCTTATATAATATGTGGGGGATTTATCTTGTTTTAATTGCGACGAACTGTATTGTGCTAGCCGTACCAGTTACGAATGCAGAGCTTCATTCTGATTTGATCACAAGTTTAGTGAGAGCAATCGGTTCTGGAGTGGGTTTTGCATTGGCTCTGATTTTAATGGCCAGCCTGCGTGAAAAACTACAATATGCGGATGTACCTAAATCCTTAGAAGGGCTAGGTATCTCCTTTATTTTGGCAGGAATGTTAGCATTGTCATTCTTTGGTTTTTCGGGAATGATCACACTATAAGAAAAGATAGAAGGTGATGAAAAATGAGTACACCAATATTGATATTGCTTGTATTAACGTCGTTAGGGCTGTTCTTTGGTTTTATATTGGCTTATTCCAATAAAAAATTTGGTATTGAGATTAATCCTCTCATCCATATTGTAGAGGATGTTTTGCCGAAGGGGCAATGCGGTGCTTGTGGCTATGCTGGTTGTATGGCTTATGCTGAGGCCGTTGTTATGAATCCTGATGTACCTCCTAATTTGTGCTCACCAGGTAAAGATGCTATTGCTAAGCTGGTAGCTGATCTTACCGGTAAAGCAGCTGCTCCCATGGAGCCGCAGATAGCACAAGTTAAGTGTGCTGGTACTTTGAGCAAGGCTGTGAGGTCTTATGAGTATAAAGGTGTTCAAGATTGTACAGCTGCCAATTTATTATTTGGTGGACCTAAATCCTGTAAATATGGTTGTCTAGGGCTCGGCACATGTGTGAAGAGTTGCCCCTTTGATGCCATGGTTATGAGTGATGATGGTTTGCCAATCATTGATCCGGAAAAATGTACTTCTTGTGGCAAATGCGTAAGCGTCTGTCCGAAACAGGTCATTTCTCTCATGCCAATTGGCGCAAGAGTTAGGGTGAATTGTAATTCCAAAGACAAAGGCGCTGTGGCGAAAAAAGCCTGCACGATTGCTTGCATTGGTTGCTCCCTCTGTATGCGTCAATGTCCATATGGCGCGATTAAGATGGAAAATAATTTGGCCATTGTGGATGCCAAAATTTGTGAACAGTTATGTTCAGATGCTTTATGCCTGAGCAAATGCCCAACCAAAGCCATTCGTCCTTTTGTGACAGGTATTGTGCCTGGCACTGAAAATGAGGAGAGTGTGCTTTTAGCTTGCCCAGCTTGTGCAAAATAAGAAAATAGAGTAGGGAAAACGCAGAGGGATAAACCTTCTGCGTTTTTTCCTATTTATCTTATTTGCATGTTGAGTGATTATGGGGTAAAATAACGTAGACTGGTCTAAAAAAGTTGTAATGATAAAAATTATAGCGCCAAAAAAAGGGGCCAAGAGGTATGTTTAATACAAAACGTTTAGTCCTATTGGCGTTATTGATCGCAATGGCTAGTGTATTGCATGTAGTCGAGTCTTGGTTACCATTACCTTTACCAGTGCCTGGAATAAAGTTGGGATTGGCTAATATTATGTCACTCGTTATTATTGTAATGTTTGGTTGGCGTGATGCTATCTATGTGGCGATATTACGTGTTTTTTTGGCAGCACTGTTCGGCGGAATATTACTCGGACCGGCTTTTGCCATGAGTTTGAGTGGAGCAATCGGGAGTATAGCTCTTATGGCCTATGTTTATCATCATTGGTATCCTGTTTTTTCTGTAATTGGTATTAGTATAATGGGCGCAGTCATTCACAACGTGGTGCAAATTATGGTAGCCGCTCTTTTAGTATCGAGTGTTACTTTAGTATGGTATTTGCCATATCTGGTAATGTTTGCATTGCCGACAGGTCTGGCTACTGGAATAACGACTATTTATCTTTTAACGAAGATTCCGAAGGGGTTATATCGATAACTTTTATGGGTGCAAGGAGGGAAAATTTTGCGAGGGGTTAAAAATAAAGGGTATGGTATGCTACTATTATTTTTGATTACAGGTGCAGTTTTTGGCGGGATTTTAGGTGAATTTATTTCCCGTGCTGATGAGTTAGCAAGCTGGTCACCCTATTTAGTAAAAACTTTCCTGGTATTAGATGTACCACCAGTAAGCATTAATTTGTATGTTGTACGATTTATGTTGGGTTTTGCCTTGCAGCCAAATTTAATCAGCATTTTGGGTATGATAGCCGCCATATTGCTGTTTAGACGCGTCTAATTTATATAACTCGGAGGTGCTTATCATAGCAATCATTTTAGCGTCAGCATCGCCCCGTCGCCAAGAACTTTTACGGCAGGTTGGTTGTGATTTTACGGTTATGATTAGCGATTTTATTGAAGATAATAACCAAGATCTATCCCCACAAAAATTGGCTATGTTACAGGCTAGGAATAAAGCGGTGGACGTAGCTGCTAAAGCAGGTATCGATGATATCGTCATTGGTGCTGACACGATAGTAGTTTTGGATGGGAAAATATATGGCAAGCCTGTGGATATAAATGATGCTAGGCAGATCTTGACGACATTGTCAGGCCGACAGCACCAAGTGTATACTGGTATTGCTGTTGCTCGGGCAGGCGAAACATGGACTGATTATGTTGTAACCTCCGTGCGTATTAGCACTCTTACTGGCCAACAAATAGAAAAATATCTGGCTACAGGTGAACCCATGGATAAAGCTGGTGCTTATGCCATTCAGGGAGTAGGTGCCCTGTTTGTAGAAGACATTAGCGGTTGCTATACGAATGTTGTAGGCTTACCTCTAAATAAGTTATCTAATGTACTAAGGAAAGCTGGTGTCACTTTGTTATGAATGGCAGCAAGCCACTGATGATAAAAGAATTGCCTCAAGAAGAGAGACCACGGGAAAAGATGTTGATAAAAGGTGCTCAGGCCTTAAGTAATGGTGAATTACTGGCTATATTACTTAGAACGGGCACTCAACATGATTCTGCGTTACGTGTTGCCGAACGGCTACTTAAAAAATATGAACAGTTGGGCGTGGCGGCCCTTGCTAGTCTTGTCCCTCAAGAACTAGTCAAGGTTAAGGGCATTGGCCCGGTAAAGGCAGTGACTATTGTTGCTGCGATTGAACTGGGTAAGCGCCTTAACAGCCTAGCTACAGCGGATAAACCAGTAATTCGTGCACCTGGGGATGTAGCTAATTTGCTGATGGCTCGGCTGCGTTATGAGCCAAGAGAACACTTTATCATTATATTATTATCAACTAAAAATCATGTGTTAGCCACCCCCACTATTTCCATAGGTAGCTTAAACGCATCCATCGTGCATCCCCGGGAGTTATTTAGGGAAGCCATCAATCACTCGGCAGCAGCAGTGATTCTAGTACACAATCATCCGAGTGGTGACCCGACTCCTAGCGCTGAAGATACTCTTTTGACGCGAAAATTGGTTGATGCCGGAAAAATATTAGAAATACATGTACTTGATCATATAATCATTGGTGATAATAAGTATGTTAGCCTTAAAGAAAAGGGAATAATAGAATAAGATTTATGAAGTGGCGTAGTCAATAATAACTTGCTTAATGAAAGGGGCTATATGTTATGAAAAATTTTTTTGGATCATTTTCCCGCGATATGGGTATAGATCTTGGTACTGCCAATACATTAGTACATGTTAAAGGTAAAGGTATTGTCCTCAGTGAACCATCCGTTGTTGCTATTCAACGTGATACAGGTGAAGTGCTGGCAGTGGGCGAAGAAGCGAAACAGATGATTGGTCGTACACCTGGCAATATTGTGGCCATTCGGCCTCTTAAAGATGGTGTTATTGCCGATTTTGATGTTACCCAAGCTATGCTTAAATATTTTATCCGTAAAGCCATTGATACCAAATCATTTATTAGGCCAAGGGTCATTGTTGGTGTGCCTTCGGGAGTTACAGAAGTTGAGAAGCGGGCTGTCATTGATGCAACCATTCAAGCTGGGGCCAGAGAAGCTTATCTGATTGAGGAACCACTAGCGGCTGCTATTGGTGCTGGACTGCCTGTTCATGAACCAACAGGTAATATGGTTGTTGATATTGGGGGTGGGACGACGGAGGTTGCTGTTATATCTCTAGGTGGTATTGTTACTAGCCGTTCTATCCGTGTTGGTGGGGATGAAATGGACGAGGCTATTATGCAGTACATCAAACGTACGTATAATTTGATGATTGGTGAACGGACTGCTGAGGGAATTAAAATGACGATTGGGTCAGCGATCCCGCCCAAAGATGATCAATCCATGGATATACGCGGGAGAGATTTAGTAAGTGGTTTACCCAAAACCTTAAATATTAAAGCAAGTGAAGTGCAACGAGCTCTTAGCGAACCTATCGCTAGTATTGTGGAAGCTGTTAAAGTAACGCTTGAGCGCACTCCTCCTGAACTAGCTTCTGATATTATGGATCGGGGTATAGTTATGACAGGGGGCGGATCTCTGCTTACGGGCCTGGATCAGCTATTAATGAAAGAAACAGGTATGCCTGTGCATATTTCCGAAGATGCCTTATCTTGTGTCTGTATGGGCACTGGACGAGCACTAGATAGTATTGAACTATTAAAACGAGTGTTAATGACTACTAAAAAATTTGGCTAGAGTGATAGAGAGGTGTTTTCTAAAATGGGAATATTTAACAAAAAGACGATGATCTTACTGGTGGCTGTATTAACCGTCTTTTTGCTAGCCAGTTTGCAAGCCCAGGGCAAATATAAGTTTGTCTTTATGGAGGAGCTTATTACTACCGTTTTGGCGCCTGTTCAATCTATCGTTTCTAATGTGGGCTTCAATTTCCGCAAAGTGGGCTTGTCGACGGGTGAATTAATGACAGCATATCGTGATAATCAAACATTACGGGCGGAAAATGAGGAAATTCGTCAAAACAATCTCAATGTAACTGAAATTATGGCGGAAAATGTACGGCTTAGGGCTATGCTTGATTATAAAAAAGTGGCCAATCAGTTTGATTTTGTCACTGCTGCAGTGGTGGGGCGTGATTTGGCAACGTGGAACAGTACAATTATTATTAACCGTGGCAGCGCTGATGGTATTACCAAAGATATGCCCGTGGTTACACCTCAAGGGCTTGTTGGTAGTGTAGTGAATGTATATACGAAGGTATCTAAAGTTCAGCTTATTCTTGATTCCCGTAGTGCAGTAGGGACCTTAGTACAACGGCCTGAATCAAGAGTGGCTGCTATTGTGGAAGGTAGTAGCGCGTCACCGTTAACACCGCGAATGGTAAATATTGCTCGTGATGCTGATATTATTAAAAGCGATAAACTGATTACATCAGGATTTGGGGGTATTTATCCCAAAGGATTATTGATCGGTGAGGTGGTAGATATTGTTAATGAGGAAGGTGGCTTATTAAAATTTGCCTACCTTAAGCCTGCAGTAGATTTTGATCGACTAGAAGAAGTTTCGATCATTCTCCACTCTCGGGAGGCTATACCTACGTTGCCACCGACTACGACTGCTCCTGGGAAAAACCCAATATCATCCCAGGGAGCAAGCCGATGAAGACAATGATTTGGCCGGGCACGATTGTTATAGCGATTATTATACAGTCAACATTGCTACCTCTGGTTGGGGTTAAAGGTATTTGCCCGGATCTATTGCTTGTGCTTGTTGTATCCTATGCTCTGTTGTCAGGTAAGGAGAAGGGTGTGGGCATGGGTTTTTTTGCAGGACTCTTACAAGACTTGGCATTTGGAAGTATTTTTGGTATTAATACTTTATCAAAATTAGCTACAGGTTATGTCTGTGGTTTGGCTGAGCGTAAAGTATTCAAAGAACATGTGCTACTGCCAGTAGTTGCTACGGCAGTAGCGACGGTTTTTAATGGTTTATTTATGTTAATGGTATTATATATGCTTGGGTATAAAGTTGATATAGTATCGGCCTTAATGAATAATTTGGTGCCTCTAGTCGGCTATAATGTGATTATTGCAATTCCAGTGCATCATATTGTATATCGATTAACTGCATTTACATCAAAATAAGATATGTTAAAAAAATGGCAATGGGAGGTTGTTTTATGCTGGCTAAACGATTAAACAATAGGCTTGATGTCTTGGCAATCATTATAGTACTAGTGTTTATATCGCTAGTCAGTCGGCTGGGATATTTACAGGTTGTTCAAGGTAAGTATTATGGTCAGAAGGCTGATGGCAACCGGATCAGATTAATTCCTACCATGGCACCCCGTGGTATTTTTTTTGATCGGAACGGAATCGGATTGGTGACTAATTTGCCTGGTTTTACAGTGTCATTATTGCCTGTTAACGGGGTCATTCCAGATGAAAGTATTGTTAAATTAGCTGGTATCTTACAGATAAATGTTGAGATTATAAAGGCTAAAATTAGTCAAAGTAGTGAAAAATTTGATCCAGTGCGTATTAAAACTAATATTGGACCAGACATTGTAACTAAGATTGAAGAACGTAGGGCGGAATTGCCAGGCGTTGTTATTGAGATCCAGCCCATTCGTAGTTATGTTAATCATGAGTTAGGTGCTCATTTATTTGGCTACGTGAGTGAAATTAATGATGTGCAATTGGCAAAGTCAAAAGCGGATGGGTATAAGACGGGAGATATTGTTGGTAAGTTTGGCCTAGAGCAAGTCTATGACCGTGAACTACGAGGTACTGATGGTGGTGATCAGGTTGAGGTCGATGTGAACGGACGTCCAGCAAGTGTCCTGGGTAAAAAAGAAACAATACCAGGGAAAAATTTAGTGCTGACCATTGATTATCGTATCCAAAAGGCCGCTGAAGTGGCGATTGATGAACAGCTTACATATTTGCAGACCAAGACTGAATTTCGAAATGCCAAAGCAGCAGCAGCTATTGCGATGAATCCTAAAACTGGCGAAATCTTGGCTATGGTCAGTCGACCTGCATTTGATCCCAATTTATTCGCTAGCGGAATTTCTAATAAAGATTGGAAGGCAATCAATGAGAATCCTAACCATCCCATGGACAATAAAGCTATTTCCGGGGAATACCCACCAGGGTCAACTTTTAAAATTGTAACAGGCACAGCAGCGTTAGAGCTAGGTAAAGTAACGCCTGAAGAAAAGATCAATGATACAGGTAAACATTGGATTATTGATAAAGGCAATGCTGAGGGGGAAGCTTTAGGTTTAATAAGCTTCAAAGATGCGTTATCCAAATCTGATAATGTATATTTTTATGAAATGGGAAATCGCTTAGGTATTGATAATTTGGAAAAGTATGCGCGGATGTTTGGTTTTGGGGCCTTTACTGGTATTGATTTACCAGGGGAATCTGATGGGTTGGTGGCAAATAAGCGTTACAAGGAAAAAAATTATGGCGAAGATTGGTATTTGTCGGAAACTTTTGATGCTGCGATTGGTCAAGGCTTTCAATTGGCAACGCCCCTGCAGATTGCAGTCATGATGAGTGAAATTGCGAATGGTGGGCATCGGTATCGTCCTTATTTGGTGAGCAAGATTACTGGAGCAAATGGTGAGGTCGCTAAGACTTTTGCGCCTGAAGAAGTAGGGCAGATCTCAATAGCACCAGGTACGCTGAGTTTAATCCGGGAATCACTCAGAGATGTAGCCCTCGTAGGTGGGACTGGCTTTGAAGCGTTTAGAGATTTCCCTGTGGCTATTGCTGGGAAAACAGGCACGGCTGAAAACTCTCACGGTAGTGATCATGGTTGGTTTATCGCTTATGGACCTTTTGAAGATCCCCGTATTGTCGTCGTCGTTATTGTTGAAAATGGTGGTTTTGGTTCAGGATCGGCGGCACCAATTGTTAGGAAAATAATGGAGGCAGCTTTTAATATTAATCAGGCTCCCGTGGAAGCAGTTAAAATATATAAGCCACAGACTGCATTATAATAAAATGGATTAGTTCTTTATGAAAAAGAGGATATTTGAAGGACACACTAGTGTTTTTTTAGATATTTTTATTTGGAGCAGGAATTATGATAAAAAGCGCGAATTTTTAACTTGCAGATACTATACACTGTATGGTGATATTTGGGAGATTGATATGCGACAATATGTAACATTTAAAGGTAGCAGACAGGGCCTGCAGTTAGTATTAGATGACTCAGTGGATTTTACGGTAATTTTAGAAAATTTGAAAGTCAAACTAGAGTCGGCGGTTGTTTTTTTTACGGAAGGCACAACCGTTGAGGTACCTGCTAAAGTGCGTATACTCACCACGGAGCAGCAGGAGGATTTAACCAAGCTACTGGCTATATATGGTTTGGTTTTTCGTAAGACGACTGAGCAGCAGATCGTTGCTACAAAAGCTAATGTAGAAATTGAGGAGTTACAAACATTGTTTGTTGCTAAAACTTTGCGTGGCGGCCAGGAAGTTAGACACAACGGTTGCGTGGTTATTATGGGTGATGTCAACCCTGGTGCGGAAGTAATAGCAGGTGGAGATATTATCATTAGAGGAACTTGCCGTGGCGTGGTACATGCTGGAGCTTATGGCAACATAGAGGCTACCATTACTGCCAATCGGCTGTTGGCTTCGCAAATCAGGATCGCCAGTCTTATTGCCAGGGCACCTGATCATCTAGATCAACCTGAGTATACAGAAATGGCGAGTATTAAAGATGGTAATGTAATTATTGAAAGAGTAAACATATAACAGAGCCAAGGCAACAATCGTGATAAAAGGTAGATTGGGCATTTTGCACGAGTCTACATATAGGAGGGTGTACATGGGAGACGTCATTGTTATCACTTCAGGTAAAGGCGGTGTCGGAAAAACCACGACCACTGCTAATTTAGGCACAGGTTTTGCCCTACTCGGGAAAAAAGTAGTATTAGTCGACGCCGATATTGGATTACGTAATTTGGATGTGGTTATGGGATTAGAGAACCGCATTGTATATGATTTAGTCGACGTGGTTGAAGGCAATTGCCGCCTAAAACAGGCGTTAATTCGTGATAAACGTTATGACTCTTTATATCTGCTGCCAGCCGCTCAAACCCGGGATAAAAATGCAGTTAATCCAGCGCAAATGAAAGAATTATGCAAAGAACTAGCGGAAGATTTTGATATTGTTATTATTGATTGTCCAGCTGGTATCGAGCAGGGTTTTAAGAATGCGATTGCTGGTGCAGATCAGGCTATTATTGTTACTACGCCGGAAGTATCCGCTGTCCGTGATGCCGATCGTATTATTGGTTTATTAGAATCTGAAGGCAAACATAACCCTAAACTCATTATTAATCGTATCCGCCCTAATATGGTTAAAAAAGGGGATATGATGGATATTAACGATATTATTGAAATCTTGGCAATTGATTTGCTGGGAATTATTCCTGAAGATGAATATATTATCATTTCTACCAATCGTGGTGAACCAGCAGTCGCTAGTTCAGTGTCTGTAGCCAGTCAGGCATATAAAAATATTGTCAGGCGTCTAGTTGGGGAAAATGTGCCACTTATGAAAATAGAGAATCATGATGGATTTTTTAGTAGATTAAAAAAAGTATTTAATTTTTAGGGAGGGATGACCGTGTTTGATCTACTGCAAAAAATATTTGGCAAAGATGCTGCATGTTCTAAAGATGTAGCTAAAGAACGTTTGCGTTTGGTATTGGTCCATGACCGTGTCAATACTTCACCACAATTTATGGAAGGACTCAAAGATGATATGATCAAAGTCATCTCTAAATATATGGATATTAATGAGAAAAATATGGAAGTCCATTTTGCACATACAGAAGATTCAGTAGCACTCATTGCCAATATTCCTGTGAATCATATGAAAAGAGGCAATAAACAAAAAGAATAAAAAGTTCTAAAGGCGCAGTAAATTAGTACTGCGCTTTTTTACATACCCTTTGCAGTTCACAGGACGCGTTAGCATTTTCTTACTCTAGACGAAAAAGGCAAATACGTTTATAATAGATAAGGGACTTTTGGTAGGGAAGGTAAGTGTAAGTATGTTAAGCCGACGATTATTGCGAAATTTGGATTTTACAACAATTGCGACAGTCAGTCTGCTGATTGTTATAAGTTTGATCATTATTGGCAGCGCTACACATGTTAATACACCAAGCGATGATCGTTATTGGTACGTGCAGCGCCAAGGTATTTTTGCGTTAGTCAATGTGATTATTATATTTTTTATGCTGAATTTTGATTATAAAATCTTAGAGAAATTCGCTCCTACTTTATATGGCATTAATCTGGTCATGTTATTGGCTGTTACGTTTGTCGGTCACTCGGCTTTAGGGGCCCAGCGCTGGATACAGATAGGTCCTATTAGCTTACAGCCATCTGAATTTTCCAAATTAATTATGATTATTGCATTAGCTGATTTGCTTAATAAAAAGCAAGGTAGACTTTATTCATTCAAAGAGATTATTCCCATTTTACTGTATGTGGGTATTCCTTTTCTCCTAGTCTTAAAACAGCCCGATCTTGGAACAGCGTTAGTATTTTTGGCTATTTTATTTGGTATGATTTTTGTAGCGGGGATTAGAACCAAACATTTGATGATCATTTTTGGTTCAGGCCTAGCATTTATGCCAATATTTTGGCATTTCTTAAAGGATTATCAAAAAATGCGACTCACTGTATTTATGGATCCTAATGTTGATCCCTTAGGTTCTGGATATCATATCATTCAGTCCAAAATTGCCATTGGGTCAGGAATGTTATTTGGCAAAGGTTTATTTAGCGGAACCCAGAGTCAACTTAATTTTTTGCCAGAAAACCATACGGATTTTATTTTTGCCGTTATTGGTGAAGAACTTGGTTTTATCGGGGCGGTATTTATCTTATTGCTCTATTTTATTTTATTGTATAGAGGTATTAAAATTGCCGGATCAGCCCGCGATAATTTTGGGACATTGCTCGCTACAGGTATTACTTCCATGCTAGCATTCCATTTGCTCGTTAACGTAGGAATGACTGCAGGTATCATGCCGGTAACAGGTATTCCATTGCCACTCATGAGTTATGGCGTAAGTGCTCTGACTACCAATATGATCAGTGTTGGTATATTGCTCAATATATACATGCGCCGGCAAAAGATAATGTTTTAAGAAAAGAGATGCACCACCATGGGCGCATCTCTTTTCTTACTCTATCAGAGAGTATAAGGTTCTTTAATTTTGTCTTCATATTTGTTCTCCAAAGGACGCGCAAGCGTTTTTCCGATTATCAGCATATATTTGCATGACCTCATCATATATATTACATAGTAGTATGTACTGTGCAGGGGGTGCTTTATGGCAAAGATAGGTCCTAAGTGGCAAAACCATCGGTGGGGAGAGCGGGAAGAATATTCTTGGCAGGATAATGATCTTAAGCGTGATTACAGCTTGCTTAAAAAGATAATAGCAGCAATCATAATTTTTATTCTTGTGTATAGCGCCCATATATCCGAAACCATAGTAGGTACGATGGTCGATGAGGCAATCCATTATACATTATCGAAGCAAACGGACTTTAATTATGTAGTTGAACAGATAGTAAGTCACGCCCCAGCGACCATCGATTTGTCGGTGCTAAAAAAAGTCCAAACCGCTGTATCGAGACCAGCCGATCCCTTACTCTATATGACCAAACCTGTGCCTGGCAAAATTACATCACCCTTTGGCTGGCGCGTTCACCCTGTATCTAAGCAGGAAATGATGCATGAGGGTGTTGATATGGAGGCAACCCTGGGAACCAATATCAGAGCCTCTGCCGCTGGCAAGGTTAAGACCATTACTGATAGTGCTTTGTATGGTAAAACCTTGATTCTAGAGCATAGTCAGGAAATTGAGACATTATATGGGCATTTAGGTGAAGTATTGGTGGGTCCAGGGGATGTAATAAGTCAAGGTCAGGTCATCGGTAAAGTGGGTAAATCGGGTATGGTCAGTGGCCCTCTACTTTATTTTGAAGTCAGGGAACAAGGCAAGGCTATTGATCCACTAACTAGGCTTAAGGGGGAATTCCCCACAGTCGAGGGGAAGTGATCTTTTGCGAGTAGGTAAAATAGCTGGCATACAGCTAATACTGAATAAGTGGTTTATTATACTTATCTTCTTATTCGCCCTGGCTGGTATGAGCAGTAAAGTGCTATTGGTATTTAGTGCCGTCTTATGGCATGAATTGGCCCATGCCCAGGTGGCGGTATTGCTAAAATTTAAAGTTCAGGAGGTT
>Ga0209123_1000805_pt1 | contig 36161 bp, 35 predicted proteins | sample BarGraIncu00431A_FD_184500 | JGI IMG/M metagenome (GOLD analysis project Ga0209123, IMG submission 184500) | Arctic peat soil microbial communities from Barrow, Alaska, USA - Barrow Graham LP Incubations 004-31A (SPAdes) (version 2) | ecosystem: Environmental > Terrestrial > Soil > Wetlands >... | reverse complement strand
TTGATCCGGAAACCAGATTGCTGGAGAATCTGGTCGCTTTAAATCTAATACAAAAGCATGAAGATGATTTATTTTTCTACCGTAAGAATGTGGAAGTTGACTTTTTTATTCCCAAAGAACATAGAGCTATACAGGTTTCCTATAGCCTGGCGGACGAAACCACAAAACTAAGAGAAGTAAAAGCTTTACTGAAACTCTCCGAAATATATGCTCTTGACAAACTAGAAATTATTACCTGGGATGAAGAATATACTATTCAGGAAAACAGCCTAACTATTCAGGTTGTTCCTATTTGGAAATGGCTTTTGGGATAATATAAACAAAACATATTTGTAAGCACCTATAACACTCTTAGATGCAACTTGAAAAACTTCTTCATAAAAATCAAGTAGACAATCGATAAAACCACAATCACCCCAAAGGCAAACCAATAACGATGTTCCGTCAAAATCAAACCAATCGCAATCACTCCCTGTAAAGCGCAATAAATACTAGAAACAACGACATGCGGCATCTTCAATTCATTTGCCATTATCTGAAACAGATGCTTTCTATGGGGCTTAAAAATATTTTCTTTTAACATTAACCGGTGAATTATGGTCAAAATAGCATCCACTCCATACAATCCAAGCAAAACAATATAGCTAATATCTTTGGTCTTGAGAATCAATAAACCCATCATGAACACAATGACAAAAGCAATTGAAATAGCCCCGACATCTCCAGCAAAACATTTAGCTTTCTTTCTGAAATTAAAGAAATTAAACACGAGCAAAGTCATTAACAAAATATAGATCAAATCATTATCGACAAATGCCACTTGATAGGTATTGATGTACCATAAAGCCCCAATCACCACCATACTATAACCGCCAGTGATGCCATTGATGCCATCCATAAAATTATAGGCATTCAAAACGCCTGTACAGAAAACCAATGCAATAAGCGTAAAGTACCAAGGCGTTTGATACAACCCTAATTGATTAAACATTAGCAACATCGCAACAAAGTGTACCGAAAATCGAAGTTTAGAAGACTGAGGCTTTAGATCATCGGCAAAGCTAATGTGGAGGCCGAATGGTTACTCCGTACCGGCAAACTGATCCAACACTGAAGCATCTTTTTCAGCTTTAATCCAAGAATCTATCCACTACAAAACAACCTTCTGACATTCCTCTTTAAAACGTACAAAGTAAACACCACGAGGAAGTCCCTTAACAAAAAATGCCTCCGAAGTTTCACCATTATGCAATTTCACCATTATACGTCGGCCCGAAGCATTCAAAAGCTCTACTTCCCCAACACTAAACATAGGAAATTTCATATTCAACACCCCACTAGCTGCATCTTTTGTAACAAAAAAAATCGGTTCAACTACTTTTTTCAAAGTAGTATACATTGTATGTTCCAAAAATATCGGATTGGAATAAAACCAGAGATCCGAAAAAGCCAAAGAAGGACTATTCATTCCTACAACATCCATTAAGGGATTGCCACAACCATCAGTCTCACCAGACTCTGAAATTTTCTTATTAGTGCCCCGTAAACGAAAATACATCCTGGCACCAGACGGAACAGAAATTGACAAATTCATTGACCTCCATCCATCTCCATCATCAGACCAAGCCTTGGTCACCAAACCTAATGAATCTACATAATTAACATCCTTACCAAAGCGGCTTAAAATATGCGTTGTTGAAACCGAATCCTTCGTATACTCCAACGTATCCAATGGACTGATCAAATCCGATATATAACCAACAATCACATCCAAATGATCCAATTCCGGAAAACGATAATCATTATAACTGTTAAAGTTTGCAGTTAACGGATCATGAACCCTAATAGATAGCAGCACACTATCCTCCGTCGTTTCCAAAACACCACCCAACGAAGCACCACCAATTTTAACATCCAATGAATCAATCAAATCACCCATCACTACATACGAGTTACCCGACCGTAACCCATCAACCAGCGCTTTAGGGTCGTGCTTTTCAGCCACAAACGTATAATTTTTTAAATATTCACCCGGGAAAAAATCCGTACCGGCATAGTGAAAATCCGAATTTGCAAAAAGCCAGTATCTACGACCCTCACTCAAAAGAGCATCCCAAAAACCACCGACTTTTGCACACATCCAGCCTGCCCCACCATAAGTGCAGGAACCATAACTACCGGACAAAAAACTATAACCTCCTCTGTTTGAATATTTTTGATGTCCCGGAATACTCTCAAATCCAAAAAATACATTTGGAGCCACTTTATTCAAGTCACGAATATCTTGTATCTTCCAGGCAGAAATGCGCTCAGGGTGAGCAACAATCATCCAGCTACTGTCCTGATAATGGTTTTGTAACCAAGCCGCAGCCTCCAAAGCCTTTGTACGACCTACATTCGTACTTTTCGACCAACCATTAGACTCAGAAGTATCGCCATCATTTTTGTCAAACTTATATTCAAACTCGGCCAAAGCATTTACATTTGGATTAACCGAAGCGAACTGGCTGGGTAAAATTGAAACCGAAGCATGCTCAAATCCAGGAACATTCAATTCAAGCCCCTGCACAATCAACTTTTCAGGAAAAACCCTTCTCCAAAGCAACATGTCCCTAAAAGCCCAATCCCTTAACGATTGCCACCGCCACATAGCAGTTGAGTCAGACATATTTCTACTACCCAACAAAGGCAGACTCGTCACTCCCCAATTAACAGTCGATCCAACATCCAAACCTGAAACTAATCCCCAACGGTTAAACGCCCCACCATGCTCACTGTTTGCCCACCAATCCAAACCAAAAGAATTATTCCTATCCATCAAATAGCCAAAAGAATAGCGACCATCCGTATAGGTTGTATGCTGATGGAAATCTCCGCAGATGTAGCCAGAACTTGAATAAGTGTAAGAAAAAGGTAAGAAGATAAGTTGGATTATTATTAGGATTTTAAGCATAGTATTTCTCTTATTAAAAAATTAACCAATACGTAAAATTTTATATGAAAAGTGCCGGAATGGCGCGTTTTTCAGACGAGGAAATGGATACGCTATAGCAACATTGTATTCGTGATTTTTTCGATTACATAGGTATGAAACCATTGTGGAATATGTTCTGGTAAAATAATAACTATTTCTCCGTTTTCATATTCGTTGTGCTACTTCTTCATCCAAATATTTTGGTAAAATTGAGTGACCTTCAGGGAAAAAATACTGGTCTACCTGAGGTTTGGGTGTGGAGGCCGGTGATAAGTATTTGCATAAACTATTATTTGAAAACAGAGAAACTTTACAAAAAGTAAAGATCCATTTCTTCTTCGGTTAAGGTTCCACTGTATTTTACGGTTTCAATAATGTTGTCCAAATCGTCTTCAAGAATCATACTAATATATTGAAATTGTTCGACTTCCATTTTTTGGGAAGAAATCATCCAAGGCTGGGCACAGTTGGCATAAGAATCATGATCAAGAAAGGAATTTTTTTGGGGTGTTAGCTTGACTTGGCAATCAAGAAGATGTTGCCGATTGAGAATAAACTGATTGATTTTGGAATTGATAATAACCGAACAAACGCAACATTTATCTCCTGAAACCCCGGCAATTATGTAGTATTTTTTGTGATCAACACCGTCCATTGGCCCTAAAAAAACCATACCTGGAACAATTGATATACCTTCTTCAGACTTCCCTTGACTACTCATTCACTTATTTGTTCAAAAAAGATTGCATCTTACAGTTTTCATGAACATAATCAAGTTCATCTTGATGGACACCGGCCTCCATTGACATATCATCCAGCGATATGACATAATTTTTAGCCGTGCTCCTCCAAGCAGTATCGTGAGATTTCTCCCTTATTTCATCAAACGATAAATCTCCGTAATTCTCAAGACACTCGTTCATCACATAAAGATTGTTTCTAGAAAGCTTCCGTAAGTCAGCTTCCTTTTTGGGTGTAATATACATCCAGTTATCTACTGCCATCAGTTCGCTGAAACCCTCACTATCTTTATAATAAGAATCACCACGAACCATCTTTAAGATGTCGTAAATGTTTGAAGGCACTGGACCATCATCCATTGCTATATATAAATCACCCGTTATTAGAGTTCCATACTTTGCAAGATGTAAGCGATCTGAGAAGTAAAGCAATTTGAATATCTTATGAAAATCCGATCGCTCCACTCTGCTCGCGAAATATAGCAAAGCATTTATGGACTTCTCCTTATTAAATGTATTATTAACAATTTCCATATTATATCTTATTAAATACAATGGCAAATATACGACTTTTTTGATAAATGTAAGGCGGTTGAAATAAATTATTCTAAGTCACTTTAATTCAAAAGTCCATTAATCTTTGCATTGTCAAACCCAATCAAATGAAGAGTACAACAAATAAGCAGCCTGATCAGGAGTCAATTTAGTCAGTGTTGGTAAAATTGAGTGACCTTCAGGGAAAAAATACTGGTCTACCTGAGGTTTAAATGACAACAGTCACCATAACCACAAACTATAATACTCACCCAATTCGATTTCTTTACGGCCAAAATCAGCAAGCCGGATATCGGCGATGTAAAAGTCTTCACGATGGTTTTAGGTTCGCGACCCATGTGACCGGAAGCGCAACTTCAATCTTTGTTCAATGGCTTTTGGGCGTAACACCTATAACTCTTTTAGATGCAACCCAAAAAACTTCTTCATAAAAATCACATAAACCGTCGATAAAACCACAATCACCCCAAAGGCAAACCAATAACGATGTTCCGTCAAAATCAAACCAATCGACATCACTCCCTGTAAAGCGCAATAAATACAAGAAACAACGACATGCGGCATCTTCAATTCATTTGCCATTATCTGAAACAGATGCTTTCTATGGGGCTTAAAAATATTTTCTTTTAACATTAACCGGTGAATTATGGTCAAAATAGCATCTACTCCATACAATCCAAGCAAAACAATATAGCTAACATCTTTGGTCTTGAGAATCAATAAACCCATCATAAAAACGATTACAAAAGCAATTGAAATAGCCCCGACGTCACCGGCAAAACATTTGGCTTTTTTTCTGAAATTAAAGAAATTGAACACCAGCAAAGCCATTAACAAAATATAAATCAATTCCGGATCTACAAATGCTACCTGATAGGCATTGATGTACCATAAAGCCCCAATCACCACCATACTATACCCACCGGTGATGCCATTGATGCCATCCATAAAATTATAGGCATTTAAAACACCAGTACAAAAAACCAAAGCAATCAACGTAAAATACCAAGGCATTTGATACAAGCCTAATTGATTAAACATAAGCAACATCGCCACAAAATGCACCGACAGACGAAGTCTGGAAGATTGAGGTTTGAGATCGTCGGCAAAACTAATTAATGTAATCAGCGTTAACCCTCCGAAAAACCATGGATACGAAAAGCCTGCCAGCATAAAAAACAAAAGGACACCGATATAAAATACGATGCCCCCACCCCGCAAGGTAATGCTTGAATGCGAACTCCGCTCATTGGGTTTGTCAATGATGTTAAAATGATCGGCAATGCGGAAATATAAAAGTTGAGATGCCAGAAGTACCAGAAAAAAAACAATGTATATCATTCCTTAAAACTATTAATGGTTTTAATAAGCCCTTCCCGAGCAGACACGGGCATTTTATCTACGCCTAATACGAGTTTAATCTTTTTATTTGAAACCACATAATTTTCTGTCAATTTCTGAAGACGTTCTGTATTTAAAGGCAGATGCAATATGGTGCCCAAAGCGGATACTTTTTCCATTAATTTCCGATTCAGTTTCCATATATGTTGAGGTTTTCCGGTACATTCCCCTATCACCTGAATCAATTCGTTGGTTGAAAGTGCTTCATCGTCCCCGATATTGTATACTCCGGTATTGACATATTTATCGATCAATCCCTCTATAACAAAACAAAGATTATCGACCGAGGTATAAGACCGCCTGTTATTATACGCCCCAAGTGGCCAGGGAACGCCTCTGCTTACAACACTGTACAGCAGGTTTAAATTACCTTTATTGCCGGGGCCGTGAATCATACATGGCCGGAGAATGTAAACAAATTTCATCGGATCTGTTGGCCGTTTTCCCAGAATATAGTTTTCAGCCGCAATTTTACTCTCCCCATACGGGCCTTTTGGAGTTGGAACAACATCCTCCGTCAAAATATCACCTACTACTAAATCGGCAGCAGCTTTAACGGAACTGAAAAAGATGAATTTTGTAGCTGCCGATTGTAGAAAGAAATCATAAATGATGGTGGTCAATCCCAGGTTTATGTCGAAATATGTTTGAGCTTTAGATTGGTTTTTGGTGTCGTGGGCTTTGCCGGCGAGGTGGATGATTACGTCCACTTTTGGTAGCTTCTCTAACTCATTCCAGTTATAGGTTTTTACTACTCCTTGTTTTTGAGGAGATATTATATCTAAGCCATAAATCGTGTGCTGGGATTTTAGTCCAGCGACTAAGTTAGAGCCTACGAAGCCGTGTATTCCGGTGATTAATATATTCATTAACAGCTATTTAATCTTTAGTAATGTATTTATTTAACCAAACTTCATTTATTAGTCAATAGAGATTTGCGCTATTTTAATTATAACTTGTAAAGCCATTCCATTGAATGTATAGGAATAAACTCATAAAGCCCATGAAAATGTCACAATCACGCCCATTTCGGCAAAACAAGTACCGGTCACTAAACCCACATAATCTGTTCCAATAATTGCAATTTTCTTAACTTCATTAATTATAACTTATAAAAATATCTGTACCATGCAACAGTCTCTTCTACACCGATATTAATACTTTTATTGGGTTTGAAATCCATATCTTTTTGTAAGCTAGAAGTATCCGCATATGTTTGATAAACATCACCAGCTTGCATTGGTAAAAAAATCTTCTCAGCTTTTTTCCCAATAGCCTTTTCAATAGCATTAATAAAATCCATTAACTTCACAGGGTTAGAGTTCCCTATGTTATATATTTTATAGGCACAAGTTGATGAATCCGGATCCGGATATTGAGCATTCCATTCAGCATTTGGAAGCGGTATTGTATCAAGAACACGTACAACACCTTCTACTATATCATCTATAAAAGTGAAATCACGTAACATATCACCATTATTAAAAACTTTAATCGGACGATTATGTAATATCGCATCTGTAAAGAGTGAAGGTGACATATCGGGTCGTCCCCAGGGACCGTAAACTGTAAAGAATCGAAGACCTGTAGTTGGTATATTATACAAATGGCTGTATACATGTGCCATTAATTCATTCGATTTTTTTGTTGCAGCATATAAGCTAACCGGATGAGCAATACTATCTTTTTCAGAAAAGGGAACTTTTCCATTCAAACCATATACACTACTTGAACTTGCATAAACAAGATGTTGAATATTATTATTACGACAACCTTCCAGTACATTCAGAAAGCCATCCACGTTACTCGATACATAAGCATAAGGATTTTCTATTGAATATCTGACACCAGCTTGAGCTGCCAGATGACACACCCTTTCAAATCGTTCATTAGCAAATAACATTTGCATGGCCTGTTTATCTTCCAGATTTATACGAATAAACCGATAATTCGGATATATCTTACTTCCTACATACTTATACCATTCAATTCCTTCTTTTTCAATACCTGCCGTTAATAAACGTCCATATTTTAGATTCACATCGTAGTAATCGTTAATATTATCCAATCCTACAACTTCATCTCCTCTTTCTAACAACCGTTGCGCTACATACGATCCTATAAAACCAGCACTTCCTGTTACCAGCACTTTCATTCCTATCTATTTTGTGTTAATTGCTTATATATTTCTAAATGCTTCGTTATAACATTTAATATAGAAAATTCTTTTTCAGCCAGACATCGCGAATTCTTTCCCATTGTAATTCTTAATTGTGCATCATCAATAAGTAATTTTAGTCGGTCTGCTAATGCTTCACTATTTTTAATAGGTACTAAAAACCCATTATAACCTTCAATAACTGTTTCTTTACAACCTATCGAATCAGTAGTTATTATAGGACGCCCTACTGCTGTTGCTTCAATTAACGATTTGGGTAAACCTTCCTTATAATAAGAAGGAAAAGCAACAATATGTGATGTCTTAAGTAAATCCAGCACATCTGTTCGGTATCCAAGCCAGGTAATATAATCACCATCACAAACTGATTTTAAATCGTTTTCTTTGATGGCATTTGGATTATCATCAATACCACCACACAATAAAAACTGAATTTTATCCTGATAATCATTTTTCAGGAGTTTAGCTGCTTCGATGAGTACAAATATCCCTTTTTCTCTTATCATGCGTGCAGTCAGCAAGACCTTTATCTTACCTGTTTGGGGTTCCTGTGTATAACAAAACTGATTTAAATCTACACCCGATCCTTTAATTAGATACGATTGGTTTTCCCTTATTATATGATTATTCAAAAACAACGATTTATCTTCATCGTTTTGAAAAATAACAGCTAGATTTGCACGATGGTGTGAGAAGCGAAGTAAATACAGCATTATTTTTGAAACAACTGATATATTATCTTCCGAGAAAATAATGCCTAAACCGCTGACTGCGTTTACTACCCCTTTAACATTACTAAGCTTTGCTGCAAAGGTACCCCATATAATAGTTTTCAAACCAACATGATGAACTATATCTGGCTTTTCCTTTTTATAAAGATTGTATAAAAATTTCAAGGTTGATAATTCTTCAAAGATGTTTTTCCCGGAACGACTCATGGGTAAATCTATAACTTTTAAACCCAAATCTTCAATCACAGATTTCATTCCGGTATTGTTTGTTACAATGGTTACATCATATCCCGCTTTTTGAGCTGATAAAGCAATTTCTTTGCGATGGGATAAGAAGAACCAATCCACATTAATAACGAAAAATAATTTACTCATCTTTAATGAAAATCATTTTGTGTTTTGCCGATGAATTAATAATTTATTTTAAAATAATTTCCTAATTCAAAGTCGAAAATGTCAGGATTGAACTGTACGTATCCACTCCATGGATAAAAAGTCATCTCTCCAAATAAAACTTTATTTTTAATATTATATAAATCTACCCGCACAAATGGAAAACCAGAAGAAAGTTTTTCAGCAACATTGATCATTTCAACAAAGCTATCAGGTTGTGGAACCTTTCTATCTGCTTTTGGACAATCACTTGAAACATCCAATAACGTCCAGTTTTTAGTATAAAAATTTCTTTTATGTCCAGAATAGCGATCAACATCAACCACTAAATATTCAACTTTTCCGTCAAAACAGAAAAATTTATAATCATCTATTGACAAATCCTTATTCTCTGGATCTTCCAAATATCTTTCAACAATAATCAGTGAAGATTTTGCACCTTTATATGCCCATTCATGGGTCATAGTACTCACATTTTTATTTCTCCAACTATTTACCGTTTTAATCGTAATTGGAATATCTAAAGTCATCTTGTCCCTACAAATCAATATATTCTCACCGCCGCCACCATCTGTTGTTTTGATTACAAATCTATTTGGTAGATTCATAAAATCTATATCATCTGCCTTTTCATAAACACCATATAGTTCATTCAAATATTGCTCACAATTTCTAGACATTAAAAATTCACGAACCAAGTACTTGTCTACACAATTAAACATTTCAGAATTACGATAATAGATCTTATAATGCTGTAATTTTTCAGTGAATCTTTCAGGATTTTTAAGATTTAGTGTTCGGTCAAACTTTATCCAATACTGCATTTTTAGCATCAGACTTGCAGGTACCCAACTTAACATTCGTAGGAGAAAAAATCTTAGCTTTTGATTTTTAAATATCTTCTTGTAGTTCATATCTTAAAATTTTATGACTTTTGGTATTTACTGCATAGAACAGCGAGATTAATTTATATTTTGAAAACTGATTATAGATATTGTTTAAGACTTGTAATATATTTTTGTTGGTTTTTATATAAATCTTTTGCTACAAAAAATGTTCTTAAATTAAGTCTTTTCAAATACCATATTAAATCTCTTTTTGCATTTCTGTTTTGAACAAAAGAATCTAATAATTCATTGCGCATTATTTTGTAATCTGTTTCATTCATATTTAACTTTAGCGAATAAGAATTCAGATTAGCAATAACTTCTTCATTGCCAATTTCCATCTTTCCATTTCCTGCAAAAAATGGAATTGGCTTGTAGCTGATAAGCTTATTGTTTTTATATTCCAATTCTAGAATTATTGAACTGTTGTTATTGTCTGTCTGCTTCACCAGGGGTTTATCAGATCTATTGGTATATACATCATCAAAACAAAAATTGCCCAAACTATATGCAAGTAAAGAATCATTGTAATATTCAATTCCTTGCAATACATGTGGATGATGGCCATAATAAACATATGGAGCTATTTCAGATAGCTTCCTTGCGAATTTTATATGATCGTGATTTGGGTAATTGATGTGTTCCTGACCTGCATGAGAACTGAGAATGGTGTTATAGTCTAACTGCTTATTATTCTTCAAAGTATTCTCAACATCTTTATAATTCAATTCATTAATGCCATCTTGCCCAAGCCCTAAAGGATTTGTGGAATAACAGCAAAACCCATTGAACGAAATCTTATTCCCTCCTTTTTCTACAACTACATTCTTGCCTTCAACTCCAAAAAAGTCAATGTTATTGTCTTTCAGCACTTTTTTTGTCAGGTTATATGCATTAATTCCAAAATCGAATATGTGATTATTGGCAAGATTAACAATGGAAACTCCCAGGTATTTTAATAGTTCGACATTTTTAGGATCAGATGAAATATATGCAGATTTATAGCCATTTTGCTTCGAATTTAGATTAAAAGGCGTTTCAAGATTTGCTATTACAAAATCATAATCTCTAAGTTTTTCTCTTATTTCTTTAAAATAATCAAATACCTTTTTATTCTCAATGGTGTTTTTTCCAAAGAACGCAGTGTCACCTAAAAGTGCAATTTTCATATTCTACAAGCTATATAAAAAATTTTGAATTCTCATTGCCTGAATTTTATAATTAAAAATAGTCTCGGTTAGTTTCTTTCCTTCTTTTGCTACTTCTAATCCTAAATCGTAATTATCAAGAATATATGACATTTTATTAGCAAACTCTAAATTATCATCTGGTTCTACTAAAAAGGCATTTTTTTGATCTTTAAGATATAATGGGATATCACCAACTTTTGTTACTACAACAGGCTTACCTGTTGATAGATATTCACCTAATTTTGTAGGAAACCCCCCTTTTGATTGTAAGCTGCTAGGTCGAGCTAACGCTAAAATTTTTGAATTCACTAATAATGCTGGTATTTTATTTCTATCAACATTTCCATAAAAACATATATTATGCGTTTTTAAAGATTTATTGTATTGCATTAATTGATTTAATTCTTCAACATTCTTAGTCCCCCCGATCAACAATAGTCTTAATGTAGGATATTTATGCTCTATCATACTAAATGCATGTATTAAATTCTTAACGCCATCCTTATCCCCCCCTACATCACCACAATAAGCTATATAATCACCCAATTCATTACTCTCTGGAATTGAAGCGAATCTGCTTACATCAACAGTCATTGGTACAATAATAAGCTTACAATTATTTCTTACTTTTCTTTCTAGGTATTCATATAACGGGTTTGTCATTATAATAAGACCATCAAACAATTTGTAAGTTGTTGAAACATAAAATTTAGCATATGATTTTCCAAGTATACTTTTATTTTTTAAAACAAAAGGATACTCACTCTTTTCCTGAATAAATTTTATTCCAAATATTTTACACAATATAAATAACGGATAAATCAAAGCTAAACTATTCGATACTAAAATAATAGAATTAAATTTTTCTTTAATGCTAACTGTATTATACAATAATCTCATCAAGGAAACTATAAAGTTCAATGTTCTATATCGAGTCTTTTTGTACTTCGTTTGTAATGATTTGAATTTTATTCCATCAATGAAATCATAATCTAGATTACCAATATTTGTAGATAGAACAGTAATTTTTGTCCCTAATTCAACTAAACCCTTAGAATAAGAGATTATGCGATTTACAGAGGCTGCACCTGAAGGAAATGGCATAGTCGTTATTACCAAAATATTTAAACTTTCTTTCATATATACTCCAAGATTAAATTGACTTTTAAGTGTCTTAATTTATTATTTTAACCTTGAAATTATCTCGGCTACATAATGGCTGTGAGAATGATTAACTCTCATATAATCCGAAAAGGAAGTAGATAGTTTATATTGCATGACTTCATCTTTGATAAGAGTATCTATTGCATAAGCTAACTCATTTGGATCCCCCATTTTTTTTAAAAGAATACCTGTTTCCATGTCATTAACATAGTTTATTGAGCATGAAGTCTTAGTAATTATTACGGGTTTACAATAAGCGGCACATTGGCCTAAAACAATAAGTCCACTTGCTAAATCAGAATTTAATGGTAATGCAACTATGGTGCTAGAGTACAATGTCTTGTAAAAGAAAACCTCATCTGTATCAAAATGTAATTCGCAATTAATTGGGATGACTTGCGAGAAATCAAAATTCCTTTTCCTAATAATTCCAACAAATTTGACGTTAGGTAAAATACGTGCCGCATCAAAGAATGTCGACCAATCACGAGAATTATCACCACCACAAAAAACACGTCCATCACCTTTTTTATATTCATGAAAATCCATTGTTTTAACGCAATCAGGAAGAACAATCATTTTCTCAAGGTCAATAAAATACGCTGAAGAAAAAGAAATTTTTTCCTTTTCAGAATTTACAGAAATTATTAATCTATTATTTAAATTTGAAATGTATGAAAAGAATCTTATGAATGTTTTTTTTAGGACATTTGCATTAATAACTAGCATATGAAGTGCAACTATACGTGTACTATCTTTTGTTTTTCTTTTAAGCAAATCAAGAATAGAAAAAATGATTCCTGCAAAGTATGTCCAAAATAATACAATATCTTCATTTTCATATTCCCGATAAACCTTTACACCCAAATAAACACTGGTTAAATTACTTTTTATCATATTTCTATAAGTTATAGCTGCTTTTTTATTATCATATTTTGTTGATAATAATTTAACATCATAACCTAATCTCTCAAATTCATTTTTTAACCAAAATTTACCATCGCTTAGATAAGTAACTGCACAAATTACTTTGGGCTTGATGTCCTTCATTTTTTAATATCTTTTTATTTCTTAATATTTTATTGAATGGTCATTTATTCTTTGTATTGGAATGTCGTATTTTATGCGCACATCATTGCTCATTCCAAACAATCCTTTTAATATAATCTGTATAGGAAAGTATGATTCTAACAATCTTATCAGATACATTTTCTATATTATAATCAGCTACCAATCGAAAGTTTCTTTTGCTTCCAATCTTCTGACTAAATAATAGATCTAGTCCTTGTATAACTCTTTCAGAATTCAATCCAACCATCATTACTGACGCCTCTTCCATAGCTTCTGGGCGTTCGTGGGTTTCACGTATATTTAACGCAGGAAAATTCATAATTGAAGATTCTTCCGAAATCGTTCCACTATCAGAGAGAACGGCTTTAGCGTTTCTTTGTAAATGGTTATAATCATGAAATCCCAAAGGCTTCATCAATTGAATCATAGAATTAAATTCAATACCTTTTTCATTGATCTTGTTTCTTGTACGCGGATGGGTAGAAACAATGACTGGCAATTGATATTTTTCGGCAACCAGATTGAGTATAGTTACTAACTTGTCAAAATTTCCGGAATTGATGTTTTCTTCCCTATGGGCAGATACCACGAAATACTTTCCTTTTTCCAAGGATAGTTTGCTTAAAACATCAGAATTGTTGATTTGTTGCATGTTTGCATTCAATACCTCAAACATCGGGCTTCCAGTTTTAATAATCTGGTCGGCGTGTAAACCTTCATGCAGAAGGTATTCGCGGGCAATGTCACTGTATGTAAGATTGATGTCAGAGATATGATCGACAATCTTACGGTTAGTTTCTTCTGGAACACGCTGATCGAAACATCGGTTACCTGCTTCCATATGGAAGATCGGAATGTGACGCTTCTTGGCAGGAATGGCGCACAGACAGCTGTTGGTGTCACCAAGTACAAGAAATGCATCGGGTTTTTCCTGTTCCAGTACTGGATCAATCTGGATGATAATCTGACCGATGGTAGTAGTAGCATTTCCTCCAGCAGCATTCAAAAAATGATCGGGTTTTCGCAATCCAAGATCTTTAAAGAATACTTCGTTTAATTCGTAATCGTAATTTTGACCGGTATGCACGAGAATGTGTTCGATACTGGTTGTCTCATCAAGCCGTTTGATGACTTCTGATAAGCGTATAATCTCGGGGCGTGTGCCTACGACAGTTAATACTTTAAGTCTCTTCATAATAAATACGAATTACACGAATTTTAACGAATTACACGAATTAGTGTATCACTTATGTTCGTGGTGCTATTTTGTTTATACTTTCTCAAAATAAGTGTCCGGATCGTTGGCATCAAAATGCTCGTTGATCCAGAAAATGGTGTAGAGTTCTTCTTCTCCAATATTGGTGATGTTATGGGTAAACCAAACCGGCATATCAACAAAGGATGGTTCTTTCCCATCCAGTTCAAAAGAAAGTATCTTATCTGTTCCGATCCGGCGGATTTCAATTCGTGCTTTTCCTTTGATTACTGCAAAACGTTCGGCTTTACGGGTATGAAAGTGATTTCCGCGTGTTATTTCCGGAACAGTTGTGGAAAATGAAACCTGACCCCCGCTGTTAAGTTTTACGGTTTCAACAAATGAGCCCCGTTGATCGGTATTCAGTGTTAGCTTAAATGGGAAAAACGTTGAATGGTCAATGTAGCAAAGAAAAGTATTGAACAGGTTTCGGTCGAACGGATTATCCATATTGGGGAGGATTCCTTTGTCGAAATAGTTTTCCTTGAAATCAGTAAGTTTCTGAAGTAGAACTGAAACTTTAATTTCTGAGGTATGGGGTATTAAAATAGTTTCACAGTTTTTTACCTTGTTACTCGGTGTATTTCTCTGTGATACACTTTGAGATTTTATTTTCTCAATAATAAATTGTACCAGTTCTCCCACATAAATCAGTTTGATTTCACCATCCACCTCGATCTTTGGTTGTTCGTTGTGGGTTAACTGATGGCAAAAAGTAGCTATTACTGAATTGTAATATGGATTTCCGAATGGACCAAACACATTGGGTATTACAAATGCGGTGAATTTTGCATTATTTTTTTCGGCCCATTGTTCCAGCAATTTACGACCTTCCTTTTTTGATTTCCCATATAGGTTGTCGCGTTCTTCCTGTGTGCTTGATGAAAACTGAATGTGCGGTGTGGAATTGGTTGTTTCACAGGCTGCAATGAGCTGCTTGACCAATCCAATATTGGTATTGTAAAGCACTTCAGGATCGTTGTGTCGGTTCATAGCGGCCAAATGAACGATGGCATCACAACTTTGCACAAATTTGTTCAGTTTGGTTTCATCCGAAAAGAAAGCATCTTCAAATGGGATTCGTTCAAATCTTTCGGGGTACAAGCCAAGGGTGTTGTATAAGTGAGTCCCAACAAACCCAGCCTGACCAGTTATTCCTATTTTTATCATATTTTATAATTACGAATTGCACGAATTAAAACGAATTACACGAATTAAAAAATCAGTGATCATCAGTTGGATCAGTGTTATTTGTATTCCAATTGTTATTTGTGTTTCAATATTTCATCCCAGTCTAGCCACCAGTCTGATGGATAACGAATATTTTCTTTAACCGATTCTTCCAGACTCAAATCTGAAAAGATCATGATTTCGGAATTAGGTTTCAGTGCTTTTAACCCGTTGGCATATCCTTTTGGGACAGAGATTATTTCACTGTTTTCCGCAGAAAGAATATGATATTCCGGTATTAGATCTTCGGATGGATTTTCAAAGTCATCAATTTTCACCCAGGCAACAACGAAACTTCCAGCAATAGGGTAGAAGTACTTCTTCTCAAATTGGTGTCCCTGCCAGGCACGAACAACAGAGCTGTCAGGATGTTTGATGAAATAAAACCGTTTGACATCTTCAAAACGAAAATCATTAACGAAACGCATACTGCCGCGTTCGTCGGAGAAGATGCCTCCTTCGATTATGGTAGGTCTTTCGATCATTAAATACGAATTAAAACGAATTACGCAAATTTATAAATCCGCGTCATCTGTGTTCTATCAATTAGTCTTGGGATTGTTTGATGACTTCACCCAATATATCCCTGCGGATCATTGGTAATTTCAACAATAGCTCTTTTGTCCCTTCCACGTCGAGGCGACGGGTGTTGTGCGAGTGATAATCCTCAATAACAGATACTTTTTTCTCTCCTTCACTAAAATAACTCTCGTAATTGAGACCACGGTTATCAGCAGGAACACGGTAGTAATCGCCCATGTCGAATGCTTTGGCCATCTCCTCCCTGTTTACCAGTGTTTCATACAATTTTTCTCCGTGACGGGTTCCAATAACACGTACTTTACTATTGGATTTATACAATTCAATCAATGCCTGGGCCAAATGTGCAATGGTTGATGCGGGAGATTTTTGTATAAACATATCTCCGTTTTCACCATGCTGAAAGGCAAAAATTACAAGATCAACAGCATCTTCCAGGGTCATCATAAACCGGGTCATGTTCGGATCGGTAATAGTGAGGTCTTTGCCTGCCTTAATCTGATCAACAAACAATGGAATTACCGAACCCCTTGAGGCCATGACATTGCCATAACGTGTGCCACAATAAACGGTATCAGTTTTTTCACTCATTGAGCGGGCTTGTGCCTGCATCACCTTTTCCATCATGGCTTTGGAGATGCCCATGGCATTGATGGGATAGACTGCTTTGTCAGTGCTTAAAACAATCATACGTTTTACTCCATGTTCAAACGCTGAATCCAATACATTTTGGGTTCCCAGAACATTGGTATTTACTGCTTCAATCGGAAAAAACTCACAGGAAGGAACCTGTTTCAATGCAGCAGCATGAAAAATATAATCCACACCACGCATGGCATAATCTACACTGCGTTTGTCGCGAACATTCCCAATGTAGAATTTTACTTTGGGATTATTTAAACGATGACGCATATCGTCCTGTTTTTTTTCATCACGTGAAAAGATACGAATCTCTTTTATATCGGTATCTAAAAAGCGGTTAAGGACTGCGTTGCCAAATGAGCCGGTACCGCCAGTAATAAGAAGGATTTTATTTTTGAACATTATCTAAAATTTTATTATAACTGTTAAAACCACCTCCTTTGGTGGTGGTCATGTATAAATTGGCTTTGCCTGAAAATATTTAAGCAACAGATGATAATTTTTAATCCTATCATTATCAAGAAGATTAAGAAGTATCAAAAGATCTATAAATGTCCGAATTCCGCCCCTTACAGGGGCTTTTCAAGTACACCTACTTAGATGGTGGATTCTATAGTAATTTCTGAATTATATTTTTTTGCAGAATAGATTAAATAGATATAAATAAGTAAAAAAAATCGTGATCCAGGAGTTGTTGTAAATATATTACCTTTAATATTAAGTATTATTAGAGATACAATAAAAATTATTGTAAACCAATATTTAGCACCATAGTAAGAAACAAGTCTTCGGAAAATAAAAAATAGAAATAGAAATAATAGAATCATAAAGGAAATTCCTCCATAAAACAATTGTGTGATAAACCCCAAATCAGAGTTACCTTCTACTTGCCCTAAAAATAGATTTCTCCCTGTTCCAAAAAGCCATTCGGAAATATTCTTAGGGAGAATAATGAAATTTGTGAAAATTGTATTTATAGTAGATTCTCCCCTCATTGAAACAGCTGAATTTGTGAAAATATTATAGAAATCAATGAAGAATGCTGATATCCAATCTTTATTAATAAGGAAATATTTAAAAAAACTCATCTTAGGAATTATTATTATTAAGATTATTGAAAATATGACTATCCTCAAAATATTATTAAAATTATCTTTCTTAAAAAGAAGCAAAAATAAAAAAACAAAGATTGGGATGAAACCGATACGAGCATTTATTACTATGCTCATCAAAAGTAAAGGTATTAACAACAAATAAGCATATGTTGATTTCATAAAGTAAAAAATATAACCTACAAAGAAGCCCAAAAGATAAGAATATGTGAAAGTCAAGTTCTCAGCTACACCAAACCCTCTGTAGACTAAGCTATTTATTACTCGTTCATTATCATTGTGAATAATAATTGAGTCATAGTAGTTGTAAATATTATGGTTTGTCAACAAAATAATTGATAAAAATCCTGCCAAAATAACAACCCAAAAAGATATTGCTATTAAATTTGGGCTAATATATTTTGATTCTTTTTTATTGTAATTTAAAGAAACTATTAAACTTGAAAATATAAAGGATTGAAATAAAAAACTTAACATTTTAAATACGAAAACTACACTTCCACTATATAAATCACGCAACATGGAGTAAATTAAAATTAAAATGAGAAATTTTAATTCCCATTTAAAATATTTTAGAATTTCACCAACCATGTGCGGTTTGAAAGTTACAAAGAAAATAAAAATTAAAAGTTCACCAATAAAATATTCAGTTCTGGATATTATCGGTGGTTGAAAAATAAAAATATACAACAATATTATATGAATAGGGAACTTAATTATTTCCTTAAGCCTTGGAATTTGTTCATGATTATATGTATTCATAAATGAGAGACTAACTATTATTTCTTTAATGTGTTTTTAATAGCTGCCATAAAGATATATAAGACCTTTATAGTTATGTATAGAACAAACTTATTATTCGTTTTTCTATTGATGAAAAGTAAATATCGTAGATAATTTTTATATTTTAAATACAAACTATTTTGTGTCTCCGTCAAACTACCTGGAACATTACATCGGTAAACAGACATTATTTCATTAATGTAATACAACTTACCATGTAAAGAAGAATTAAAAATAAGAAGCATATCTCCATTTACAATTTTATCTTTTTTTGTCCCAAAGAAACTAGTTTTAATTACCTCTGATCTTAATACAATACTTGCACTTGGACAAAACCACTTATCCATGATAACATCTTTTGTCCGATAAATATTTTTTGAAAATTTTCTAAATAGTTCCATTTTTACAGTATCCATTCGCAACAAAAAAGCATTATGGAAACAAAGCACATAATCTTCATTAGCCTCTAAAAAATCAACCTGCTTCTGCAATTTATAAGGATCAGTCCAATAATCATCTCCTTCACAAATAGCAATGTATTTTCCTTGTGCATTTGGGATTAATTCATTATAAAAAAATGGAATACCTTTTGAATACTGATTCTCTTTATGAAAAAAAGTATTGAATAATTCTGGATATTGCTTTTCATATTGATCAATGATAGATGCAGTCATATCAGAAGAAGCGTCGTCACTAACAATAATTTCAAAGGGGAAATTTGTTTTTTGCATCACAAAACCTTCAAGCGCATCTTTTATGTAGGATTCATGATTGTATGCTGTACAAATAATGCTAACTAATGGAGTTTCTTTCATTGTTTGTTTGCGTTTGGAATTGCTAATACTTGTTCTTTGTAACGATAAAAGATGGTAGAATCGTTTTTTATAGATTTATCAACAACCATACCTGCCTGGATTACATTGTTGTTCCCTATTGAGATATGAGGAAGTACTGTAGATCGAATTCCAAAGAAATTGTTATCCCCAATATTAATTCTTCCGGCGATCCCTGCTGTGGAGAGGAAATTGCAATTACCAATTATGCAATCGTGACTTATAAAACTATATGAAGTAATCATATTGAAATTTCCGATTACAGTATTTGGACCGATAATACAGAAAGGATAAATGATATTTCCAATGCCTACTTGAACAGAATCGGGAATAATTACGGAAGGATGAATGAAATTTGCAATACAAGCTTTTTTCTTGAGTAACCGATTAATTATCTCGTTTCTGAATGAAATATCTGATATGCCTATTAACACTTCTTCATTGCCTGAAGGAACATAGGAATCGATGTCGCAAAGTACAGGTGCTTTTAGTTTATATTTTGCCCAATACTTTTCGATATTAAATACGTATTCAATGTAACCTAATAAATTGATGCTGTTATCTAATCCAACTTTTGCATTATAGTCTTCTATGTACGATGTTAGCTCAGCTGCAACTGCACCTGTCCCTATTATAATTATATTTTTCATTTATTGCAATTTTTGATTCTTCACTTCTACATACCAAAAACTATCCCCGTGACCCGAATGAATCCTTATATGTTTATCTGAGAATTTGTTATTAAGAAGAGATAGAGATTCTATTAGTTTAGATTTACTCCCTCCTGGCAATTTTATTACTGTTTTACTGTTTTTAATGATTGTGTCTCCCGTGAATAAATTGTTGTCAATAAGGATGCAAATGCTGGCATCTGAGTGTCCTTTGGTTGAAATGAACTCTATTTTTTTATCGTTCCATTCCAGATGATAATTAGTGTCTTCAATATAAATATCTGCAGGGTATGTTACAAATCCAATCTGATTGTAAAATAGTGACATATTTTTTTTGCTATCAATAATTCTACCAGAACAATCTATAGAGCAAACAATTTTACAATTATAGGTCTCTTTTAGTTTATTGACACCCCATATATGGTCAAAGTGTTCATGTGTTAAAAAAATATACTCTGGGATAAGCCTCTTCCTTTCTAAAAATTCAATAAGATCATTACAGTCTTCAGTGCCAGGATCTATTATAATACAGGGTTCCTTTTTCTGTCTATATATCACAAAACTATTTGAATCAATAGGTTTGTTTGGTATCCGCTCAATAAATATGCTCATTAATTATCCGGTTATATTGATTGTTCTTCCTCCATCCACTGTAAATTGTTGACCGGTGATCCAACGTGCTTTCTCAGAAAGAAGGAATTCAACCATTTCAAAAATATCATTTGTATCTCCCAATCCTAATGGATATGTAGCCTCCATTCTTCGTACTGTCTCTTGATTGTCAAATATCGAATCAGTCATTTCAGTCCTAACTGCACCAGGTAAAACGGAGTTAATTCTCACTTTTGGAGCAAGTTCAACAGCCAGGTTACGCATTAATCCATCTAAACCTGCTTTGGATGCACCATAAATACTAAAAGCTTTTGCGCCAAAATTACTTATATTACTACTAATCAGTACTGAGCTCTTTAATGATGCATTGTTAAATTTGCGATTTATAAGCACTTTTATTATTAATGCAGCTGAAAATATATTAGTTGTAAAAGTTGTTTGAATATTTTCTATCGATATCATTTTTAAAGGAATCATTTTCATAAAACCTGCACAATGGACAAAACTAAATATTTCAATATTGTTTTCTTTAATAAATAATGAAAGTTTTTCTTCTAATCCAACAATATTACTTAAATCATTTTGAAAGATAATTTGATTTTTCACGGTTGAACAATCACCCTTTGTAGCCATTAGTCTTTCAAGATTCCGTCCGTTTAATACAACATTATATTTGTCTGAGAGTCCAATGGCAATCTTTCTACCAATGCCAGACGAAGCCCCTGTTACTAATACAAATTTTCTTTTTTCATCCATAATGTATGTTATTGCGCTGTAAAACCTCCATCAATATTCATTATTGAGCCTGTAACCCATTTGGCAGCATCTGATAAAAGATAAGCAATTGAATATGCTATATCTTCAGGTTCCCCAACACCTAGAGGGTGTAATTTTTTTAATGTTTCTGCATAATTTATATCAAACATTGTAGATGATGTATCCAACATATTTGTTTTCACAAATCCGGGTGCTATACAATTAACTCGAATCTTTTTACTTGATAACTCAATTGCTAATGCCTTTGTTATTCCGTGTAAAGCAGACTTACTCATTGCATATGCTACATTAGCAGCTGAACCAACCACACCATAAACAGATGATACAAAGACTATAGAACCTTTTTCACCGACATACACATTCCTGCTTGTGAATACTTTAGATAACTCTATAGCCGATAGTGTATTAATTGAAAATATATCATTGCATTTCTCAATTGATACAGATTTGAGTGGAGCAATATAAGGTTTACCTGCTAAATGCACGAAACCATGAAGTTTACCAAACTCAGGGATAGCACTTAACACTTTATCCTTAATAGTATTTATGTTTGCCAAATCAACAATGAGTAAAGATACATCATTACTGCACTCAAGTTTTGTTTGTTGTAAGCCATCTTCATTTATATCAACAAGTATTAGTCGTGCTCCTAACTTTGAAAGAACAATACTTGTTGCTTTTCCAATTCCTGAAGCAGCGCCGGTAATCAGAAAATTTTTTCCGTCTAAATTAAATGGGTTGTAGGTACTCACAATTATTTAGTATTAAATAATTCATACAATCCGCCAACAGTTTTTGCATTTTTCACATCTGCAGCAGACAATGTAACATTGTAGGTCTCGCTAGATAAAGCAATAATAGATAGGATAGTTAATGAATCCCAACATTCAAATGATTCAAGTTCCTGAGTCATTTCAACAGAGTCTACTTCTAGTATTTCGGCTAATTCCGATTTGAATTGTTCCATTTTCTTGAAGTTTTAATGTATTAAAAGTTTATTATTTTACAAAATTTCATATTTCCCATTTTTAATAACAAGGATGCCCATGTCAGCCCAACGCCAAAACCTGCTAAACAAATCAATAATGATTCGTGAACTAAACGTTCACCAAGATTATAAGTAATTGCAGTTGGAATTGAAACTCCACTTGCGTTTCCAAAATTCTCTACTACATTACTTGGCATTTTATCGCGAGGTATTTCCAACTTATCTGCCAATTTATTTAACATAAATTTATTAGGCTGATGGAACATATAATAATCAACTTTTTCTTTTGTTATGTTAGCTTTCTCTAATAGCTGTTCAATCATAGGTGGTACTTCGCGTTGAACAAAATTGAAAACGTCATCGCCTTTCATTACTAGATTGTCCATCGATCGAAAATTTCCTGCTAAATCTTCAACCATTTTTCCAGTTTCAGGAGTTGAAGGAGTTTTAAAACCACCAGCGGGAATGATCAACGCATCAAAATTGCTACCATCCATTTTGATATTAGCATAAATTGTATTGGCGATTTCTGATTTCTCAACAATAGTTACTGAAGCACCATCTCCTATAAGTGGATTGCTGTTACGATCTCTTTTTGAAACTTTTTGACTAAGTAGATCTGCATTGAGCAACACAACCTTTTTTATTTCAACTTGCTCAAGAAGCATAAATGCCTGATACAAACCAATTTCAAATCCAGCACAACCTTGATTTATATCCATACAAATCATATCATGCTTTAATCCTAACTTTCCCTGAATAATATTACTGGTGGGTGGCATAAAATACTCAGGTGATTGAGTAACTAAAATTAAAGCATCAATTTCATCTTTTTTTAATAAATTGTTATCAAAAAGATGGTTAAGTCCATGAATACATAAATCAGAGATTGCAATACCTTCCTTTACAATTCTATGTTTGTTATATCCCATTGCCATTTTAAGTTTAAGTGACTTAGCAACAGAGAAATTATAATTCTCCATTTCGTCCTCAAACATAACTTCATTAGCGGGTAAAACAGTTAAGATACCAGTAATAACTTTGTTTTTAAATGTTAGATTCATGGTTTGACTCCGTTTTTAATTAGCAAAGAAATGATACTATCAACTGTTGAAAAGTTTTCAGGTAAAATATCCATACCATCTATAGAAATATTAAATTCCTCATCTAATAAAGTAACTAATGTTACTACATCAAAACTATCTAGCATTCCTTGTTCGTGAAAGTTTACATCCTCATTAAAATCAAATTCGGGTCTGATTTCGTGTAAAATACTAATTACTTTCTGCTTCATATTTTATATTTTTATTTGTCATTATAAGATCATATAAATTCTCAGATTCAAAACCATAGTGCTTGTACCTTTTTATTGCATTCTCATTTGATTGAATAACCCAAAACAATTGACGTTTAGTTGCTTGACTATCGTTAAAAAACTTATTTAATAAAATTGAACCAATTTTATTATTTCTATGCATTGGATGAACAAACCAGTATCTTAAGTATGATGTTAGTCCATTCAAATCATATATAACAAAACCTGCAATTTTGCCATCGTGTTCATATAAACTAATATGTCCAAGCCTAATCCAATCTACAATTTCTTTATAACTTGGTAATTGTTCAGATATTGGGTCAAAATATGTATGAAATAAATTTAAAATATTATTCGCTTGTTTAATTGATGCATTTGTCAAACTGAAATTTTGTTGCAAAGGACTAATAATTGTTGTGTTTTTACTCATCCTATTTAGAGTAATATAATCATAAAAATCATTACTCCTAAAAATTTCACTTAATAAAGTTATATCAGATTTTCGCCCTATTAAGTCTACAACTATATGACTCTCTTTAATTTCAATTTTCAACTCAGAAAGTGATTGTTTTAAAAATTCAAAAGAAGTCGTAAAAAAAAACATATTTACAAAGCCTTCATTTTTCTTGAATAAAAACAAACTTTGATTACTTTTTTTCATTTGTATAATTCCTGATTTTATCCAGTCATCTACTTTCACCATGTCAATATAGAAGTTTGTGATGTAACCTTTCTTGCCCTCTTTTAAAACTTTAATTGCATCAACAATCTCTCTATAATCAGTTACATTAACCATTGTTCACTAAATTATTCAATTTTAATCTGTCTATTTTACCGTTTGTATTTCTTGGCAACTCATCCATCCTATTAAAAACAGTAGGAATCATATACTTGGGGAATACTTCACTAATGGCTTTTTTAAACTCCGCAATTGAATAATCATTTTGGCTCTCGTAAAATAGAGTAATTTCTTTTTTTGCAAAATTATAAACGACACAACCATTTTCAACTAATTTCATTGTATTGATAATTACATGTTCAATTTCCCCTAACTCAATTCGATAACCCATATGCTTAACTAAACTATCTTTACGCCCCTTAAAGATAATCTCTCCGCTTTTATTTTTATAAACAACATCACCTGTTCGATAAATTATTTCAGGATATGAATTATTTAATGGATTTTGGACAAAAGCAGCCGCTGTTTTTTCCGAGTTGTTATAATAGCCCATTGCCAAAGATGTTCCTCGAACACATAGTTCTCCTTCTTCATTAATTTTAGAATTTTGATTATGTTCATTAAGAATAAGTACATCTGTATTTTTACAAGGAAATCCAATTGGTATTGGTTCGTCATCTTTCAAATCTTTTTCTACTATATAATACGTGCAATCAAGAGTAATTTCAATAGGTCCGTATAAGTTTACAAACTTGGTCTCAACAAAATGCGATTTCCAATAATTAAATTGTTTTGTAGGAAAGACTTCTCCTGCAAACCAAACTGTTTTCAGATCTGGTAAGCTCATTTTTGCAAACAGATCCATATTTGCAATGTTTACCATTATAGTTGGAACCCAAAAAATAAACGTAACTTTTTCATTTTTCATTATTTCAAGTAACTTTGCTGGGAAAGCAGCTAGAGAATCTGGAAGAAGTATAATCGTACTACCCTTTGCCATTAACATGCAAAGTTCAAAACTATAAATATCGAAAACTGATGGTGAAAGCGAACCTATAACTTCATTATTTTTAATTTTAAAGGTTTCAATAGCCCATTCTGTAAAATCAATAAAACTTTTATGATTTAAAACTACTCCTTTAGGTGTGCCCGTAGAACCAGAAGTATTGATAATACACATTGGATCAGTATCAATTAAATTAACTAACGTTTTCTCAATCAATTTCTTTTCGTCAGTTTCAGTAAAATCGAATTCTTCAATTATAATTAATGGAAGTTCCGTATCTATTTTACGTATAGCACTTGCAAAATTCTCATTAGTAACAACTAACAAAGGTTTAATGAGTTCTATTATATTTCCTATTCGAATTGATGGCGTTTTTACATCAAGATTCATATATGCATTACCACTGTAAGTAATTGCGATATCAGCTATAACACTTTCAATAGATTTAGGAAGTAATACAGCAATGGGGTTATTAACACTATTCAAATTAATTAATTCAGCTGCTAATTTTTTCGCTTTATTACTCAATTCTTCAAAAGATATTTTACGCTCTCCATTAACAACTGCTATTTTATTTGGAACTGTTTTTACTGTTTCTTCAAAGTATTCAATGATATTTATTTGCATATTATTGATTGTTTAATATTTTTAATTATCGAAGTAATTTCATTAACTGAATTTATATCAAGTTCCACATATATCGGCAAACAAAGGACTTGAAGTGCTGCTTTAGTAGCTACCGGTAAATTTTCAGAAGTCGCAGAAGGCAATTCTCGATAAGGTTCAAAACTACTAATCAGTGGATAAAAATATCTCCGTGAAAATACATTGTTTTCTTTTAATTTGTCATACAATGCATCACGACTTATTCCATATACTTTTTCGTCTATCAAGATTGGAAAGTATGAATAACCATGTGTCACACCTTCTATATCAGGAAGAAAACGAATACCAGGAACATCCTTTAATAAAGTTTGATACAATTTCGTAATTGCTTTACGTTTTGTAATAAAACCGTCAATATATTTCAATTGTAATAAACCAAAGGCAGCCTGCACTTCATTAAGCTTGGCATTTATACCAGGTTCTTCAACTATCGTTTCTCCTTGAAAACCAAAATTTTTCAGGTTATCAATATGATGTTTCATTTCTTGTGAATGACATATAATGGCTCCTCCTTCAATGGTACTAAAGACTTTAGTGGCATGAAAACTTAAAATGGATAGATTACCCTCATTTAAAATTGATACATTATTCTTTTTTACACCAAAAGCATGTGCAGCATCATAAATTACTTTTAAGCCATGTTTATCAGCAATTTGTTGTATTTCATCCATCTTACAGGGATTTCCATACACATGCACAGGCATAATAGCAGTTGTTCTTGGAGTTATAGCTGCTTCTATTTTGTTTGGGTCAAGATTCAGATATTCATGTTCAATATCTACAAAAACCGGAGTAATTTTATTCCACCAAAGGGAATGGGTAGTTGCAACAAAACTATAAGGTGTTGTAATTACTTCACCATGAATATTCAGCGCTTGTAAAGCTGTGATTAAAGCCAGAGTACCATTTGAGAATAAAGAGATATATTTCACTCCCAAATAATCTGCTAATTCTTGTTCTAATTGTTGATGCAATGGACCATTATTAGTTAACCACTTATTATCCCATATTTGTTTTAAATAAGGCAAAAATTCTTCTAAAGGAGGAAGACAAGGTTGTGTAACGGTAATCTTTTTATTATCCATGTTATTTTCTTTTTATCATCGAAAAGGCAATTTCTTTCAATTCCAGATATTCCGGCAATTTTATTGTTTCGTAAATAATAATTCCCAATATAAGTCCTAAAGAGCATTGAATAGGCAAAGTAATCCAAACTGAATAATTAAAAAATGTTATACTCCACATTGCTATTGCCACAATAATTGAGACAAGAAATGTAGGAAAAATATCTTTTAATTGTGACCAGGAAGAATAATCAATAAGTTGAGCTGAATAGTAACTATTTAAAAAGTAAGCTACAAAGGAAGTGAGTACACTTCCCCAAAGCATAAATTCAATTCCATAAAAAATGCCTAAAGTTATAGGTAGAACTGCAATTGTCTTTTTTATAATTTCAAGTTTAAGAAACAAATCAGATCGACCCTTAACCTGCAACATATTCAAATTAATAGCATGTAGTGGATACAGCATCTCAGCAAAACAAATAATTTGTATAAACGCTACTGCAGGTAACCATTTTATTCCAATTAAGCATAATATTAATGGTTTTGCAACTGCCGCTAGACCCAACATACAAGCAAAAGTTACTAACATTGTCGTTTTAATAACTCTCCTGTATGCCTGTTTTAATCTTTCTGATTCATCTTGAATACTACTAAAAACAGGATAACTAACCCGTTGAACTACAGAAGTTAGATTACTTGAAAAAACCATATTAAATTGTTCGGCACGCGTATATTGACCCAATTGAGCAGCACTGTAAAATTTACCTATTATTAAATAATAGATATTTTTATAGATGGTATCAATCAATCCAGATACTAATAACTTTGATCCAAAACCAAAAAGCTCTTTAAAACTTTGTTTTGAAAACTCTTTTGCAGGACGCCATGTATTGAAAATCCATAAAAAAGTTGTATTCAACAATTGTCTTGAAACCTGTTGTCCAACTAAACTCCAAACTCCAAAACCGTATACAGCCATGCTAATTCCAATGATTCCGCTTGTAAAGGAGGATATCAATGAAATTTTAGTTTGAGTTTTAAAATCAACCTTTTTCACCAACAAGGTTCGTTGGATAATTGAAATGGCATTAATAATTAAAACTGATCCCATTACCCTAGTAACCGGAATCAACAAAGGTTCATGGAAAAAATTACTTATTACAGGGGCACAAAAAAATAAAATAATATAAAGAACGAATCCTAATATCAGATTAAAATAAAAAACCGTATTATAATCAATATTTTTTGCATCCGTTTTACGAATTAAAGCACTTGAAAAACCACTGTCAATGATTGAATTTGACACCGCAATAAAAACAGTAATCATTCCTAATATACCAAATTCAGCCGGAGAAAGAATTCTTGCAAGTACTATCCCCACTAAAAAAGAAATTCCAGAACTCGCGATATTATCAATAACACTCCAACTTACTCCATGAACCGTTTTATTCTTTAAAGAACTCATAAAAATAGTTATACTGTATTTTATTTAAAGCAAAAAAATATTAAGGGTGCATTTTTTTCAGCAGCAACTCCAAGTACTTCTATAGAAGTTTCAAATACATATCTGGTGCGCTGAATGTTATATTTTGCCAACACCCAGAATTGTTATTTTGTATTTATTCTTAACCATAATATTTCAAACAGGTTCAATTCAGTAGAATAAGGATGCAAGAAGAAAATCAAACCATAAAGCCGGTACGTTAGTCCGCGTCGAATGTCGTTTAATTCATCTCGAAAAATAAGTTATTTTTACGAGACATGAAAGCGACCACTCTGACTATCAATTATTCATTCCATTTTTGTTTTATACCAGCAAAAGAATGTTTTCCGAAAATAATCCCAACACCAATAATACCACTGAGAAAAATCCATAGTATAAGAATCATCGGTCGATTCGGCTTCGATCTTTCTGTCGGAATCGTCACCGGCTCCACTATCGTAAATACAGGCGTATCCTTCTTTACCTGAATCTTCGCTTGCTCCAGCTGCTTGGCTAAATCCTGATATACACTGCTGGCAATGCCGTATTTGGTTTGAACCCGGGTGGTCTTTACTTGTGGCAAACTGCTGGTCAAATTCTTATAGCGATCAGTATTTACGGCAATGTTCACTTGATAGCCTTCAGCTTCGGCCTTTGCCACATTATATCGTTCCTGGATAAAATCAAGGTCTGCTTGTGATTTTTCAACTTTAAACTTAATGATTTCAAGTTGAAGCAAATCCTGCGCTTTCTGAGCAAGCTCTGCTGCAGCCAATGCTTCCGGCAGGTTGACAGTAAGAGTAAGATAGCCTTCTTTTTTATCAACAGCCAAAGAAATTGTTTGATCCAATAGTTTAATGATTTCCTTTTGATCTTTTGAAAGGCTGATCAGCTTACTCTTTTCAAGATCCTTGGGGAGTTCCAATTCCTGAGGCTTTTTTCGAATGGCAGCAAGAATGACGCCGGGCAATCCCAATGTATATTTCTTTACTACCCCTAATACAGAAGGTTTATTATATTGGGGATCTGTATAATAATCAAATATTGACACAGGTTTGGCTACATCACTAAAATGGATAGGGGTATTCATCAACTCCAGTTTGAACGGGACGCTGTTCACAATTTTCGGGTAAATGAGAGGCGATAAATCGGAGCTCTGAGCCATACCAAGATTTAAGCCAGCCATTGATGCCAATCCACTAAGTTGAGTTTTAGTTATATCGGTTCCCATCTGCGGTACCATGACAGTGGAAACGGTATATTCTTTTGGAGAGGTTATCGCTATAAAAAGCCCAAGAACGACTCCTACCCCTATTGAAATAAAAAGCGTTTTACGTCCGTTCCAAAGAGTTTTAACAATACCAATGAGATCTATTTCATCCTCCTCATCAGTTGTCACAATAACTGGATTTTCATTTATATGTTGGTCCTTTATCATTTCCATATCAAATTTTATTTATGTTTGGCAACCAATTAAAGTCTTTGCAACAACAATATGATCGAAAGCGTTGACATCAAAGTAGCAAGACTTTTTGACAGTGTAGATTCCCAATCATATTTTTCCTTGGGTTGTGAGTCTTTATATACTCTTTCTACATCCATTTTCATTGTTATGGTTGCTCCTGATTGCACCGTGGGGTAATTATTGAAAAAGATCAAAAACCGTTTGGTGCAAATCATCTGATTATTAGGCAAAGTAACTGTCACACTATTCCTATCTGCATTTTTCTGGAAACCTCCTGCAAAATTCCGGATGTACCATGCGGCTGATTTTGTTCCCTGAAATACCATATTCTTAATCGAGTCTGTTTGTAATTCGGTGGAATATTGAGCCATTCGCGTACCGGTCTCATAAATGGTTACCGTATTTTCGAGGCGATTGATGTTGATGATATCGCCTTCAAACAAGATGGGGTCTTGAGCATTATTTCCAACATGATGCATGGCTTTTTTTACATTCATACTGATTTGACCACGGTTTTTGTAGGTACGGAACATTTTTGCACCATAAGGATCTGCATCTCTTAGTAAACCTCCTGCCATTTTAACGACATCTGACAATCTGGTTTGTTTGGATTCGAGGACGTAAACTCCGGGATATTTAACCTGACCGTTCAGTTCGATGGTACGGCCCAGGGTGAATTCGGGTGTCATACGTACTACTAATTGATCATAAGGTTGTAAGGTGAAATTGACAGGGCTTACAACCTGATAATTGGAATCAACTTTAAGAGTGATCATATCCAGCCTGGCTTTTGCTGTTGGTGAAAGTACGGTACGGAACACTTCAACGCGGTTGAAAGCGGCTCCTACAGCGAATCCGCCTGCGTTGGTCAGAAGGTCTCTGACGTTCATAGATGGATCATACGTAAAGCTTTTGGGGGTTTTCACTGCACCAAAGACTCTGAGTTCACCTACATTGGTATAGGTTACATTGTCGTAAATGTTGAGGTTGTCGCCGGGTTGCAATTCGATGTTATCGGCCTGATCCAGTTCGATGCGGATGTATTTCATTTCAACCGGATTGAAGAGGTTGCGACGGAAAATATAGGCAACAGGGTATGCACTGGTTTTTAAACCACCTGCCAGCTCAATGGCTTGTTTCACGGTGATGCGATCATTCAGACCCAATTTCCGTTCGAAGGGTTTACGAACATGACCGCTTACTGAAATGGTGTCTACATCGCGGTAGGATGCCTGATCGAGGATGCGTACGCGATCTTTGGGTTGAAGGGCAAAGTCTGTTTCCTTTTTCTTGGAATCGGGGAATGGAACTGTCAAAATTTCGATCGTTGAATCTGGTCTGGTTCGTTCAATAAGTAGGATGTCTGTTTTAGCCTGATAGTTTGGTTTGGCGTTTTTAAGCAAACGGCTGACAGAGGAATTGGACAGTAAATCAAAACGTCCCGGATAGTATACGCTTCCTTCAACATCGACGTATTGATCCATGGGTTTTCCAATGGATTTGATGCGAACGATGTCGCCGTTCAGTAGTTGTACTTTTTCTTTTCCTGAACGAACTTCTTTCAGATTGTATTCCATCAGGACTTCTTCTCCGTCCACAAAGCGTTGGAGCTGAACAAAGTCAGGGAAAACGTTCATTTTTAATCCACCGGCAAAATTGATGAGGTCGGTCAAGGTTTCATTCGGAAGCATTTCGTAAGACATGGGGCGTTTAACGGCACCTTCGATGGATACGAGCTTTTTGATGATGGGAATGAAAAGGATATCGTTGTTTTGAAGACCAAACTTAAACTGTTCTGCCGGGTCGTTCATGAAGGCGTAGAGGTCTATGGTTCTGCGTGAATTTCCACGGATAAGCTGGATGGCACGTACGGATCCTATTTCACTGGGTCCGCCTGCTACGGACAGGGCATTGAATGCTGAGTTGAGGGCTGAAAGGCTGAATCCGCCGGTTATTTTGGCTTCACCAAAGACGTTGACCATGATGGTACGGGCTGTAACAATGGTTACTGCGAGTTGGTCTGACCGGAATAAATAGGATGCGGACAGGTTTTTCTTGATGACTTCGCGGGCTTGTGCCAGGGTGAGGCCTTTGAGGAAAAGTTTGGACACGCCAGCAGGTTGAATGGAACCGTCGGGTGCAATGCGTTGTTGGATATCGGTTTGTGAGGCGCCGAATATGGAGATGTGTATTTCATCTCCTTCTCCAAGTACGTATGTATCGGGGGCTTGTGCGCCATCGGTGGTGCGGAATATATCGAGTGATTTGTCTGTAAACAGTGAATGGCCGTATATTTTTAAGCCGGCAGTGTCTTTTGCAGCTTCAGCTTGCCTTACTTTTTGAGTGGCTTCTGCAGCGGCTTCCTCCGGGGTTGTCCTGGGTGTTACCGGTGTTGGTATGGTTAGTTGATTGCCATTGTTGTCTACTTGTCCGGTAGGTGTCACAACTGTATTGGTGGGTGTTGCACCAACATTTTTATTTATAGGCTGACCTGTGGGTAATTGAGATTGTGTGGTAGTTTTTCCGGCTTTTTTGTCTTTTTCAAGCTGATCGAGTATGGTTGTCACTCTTGTTTTATATTGTGGCAACTCTGCTGTGGAAATCGATTCCAGATCTATTCCTTCTTTGAGAAGTGCTGTACGGGCTTCGTCTTCCGTTAAACCGCGTTTATCTAACTCTCCTTGGACCATTTGCATGACTGCCGGTGAAGCGGTTTGTGCCTGAATGTTCGGGGTTGAACATAGTAAGAAAGATACGACCAATGCCAATAAATAATGGGTGGGCATTTTTAGAATGGATGGTTTCATAAATGGGGATATGTTTTTTGTTGTTGATTTGTTGGGGGATGGTTGGGTTATAGTTGGGTGATTTCCCAGTGGCCGCCTTTGGCGGGGCCGATGCGGCGGAGCATTCCCTTTTCTTTAAGTTTGTTTAAATATTTTTTTGTTGCAGTAATTCCTTTTCCTATTTGTTGCGCCAACTGCGATATGGTTATATTACTGTTGGCTGATACGATATCAAGAATAAGATGTTCAGGTGTAGTTGTTTTCAGGTCACTTTTCAGGTCACTTTTCAGGTCACTTTTCAGGTCACTTTTCAGGTCACTTTTCAGGTCACTTTTCAGGATAGTTGGCTGAGTGTCTAACACTTTTACGAAAAAACCTCCTTGTACAATTTTGAACTCCGGAACCGGCAAGTTGTAATCTGCAAAAAGGTTGCATACTCGCTTTATACCAGTACCATATTTTTCTATCAGGCCAATTTCTTTTACCATTTGAGCAATTTGCCGGTTTCTGGGTAAAGAAATATAATCATCGGAAAGAAGCTGTTCTATAGTGATATTTTCAGGCACTCCTGGATTAAAAAAGATGATGTGAGGCGTTGCATAAGAAGGATATTAGGTGATACGTTTAATCAGACCTTTAGCTTTGAGTTTTGAGATGTTTTCTTTAATCTTACTCGTTGTTATACCGACGATTGTTGATAGTTAACCTTCCAATAGCCACCAAAATCTGCACCCTCTCTGCTAATTATACCTTGTTGTTTCAGTTTCTCAATATGTTTTTGTAAAGCAGAAGTGTTAATATTTGTCCTTTCTGATAACTCTCTCCGGGTAATTTTTGGGTTTTCATTTATCAGATTTACTATCTTTTCCTGTATATCTGATAGTTTCACACCACCAGTCTGACCACCAGTCTGACCACCAGTCTGACCACCAGTCTGACCACCAGCTGCTCCGCTATCTATAAGGTTTTTAGTAACTATTTTTTGTTCAATATAACTTAATTCGGCGATAAAACTGTTTTCTGTCACTCTAAGATCAAACTTCATGGTTGGATACTCCGAAATCACTTTTCTGATTCTAATCATACCACTACCATATTTTTCAATATCTGTGTCAGGTAGAATGCCTCTACTAATTGTTTATTACGTGCGCTTGCATGGTACGTATCAGTAAGTAAATCTTCTGGGGTAATATCGCCGAACAAACCACCGGGATTGAAGAATGTAATTTTTTGGTCAAATATTTTTATAATTATATCTGTTGGATTTCTGTAATCCCTATGTATCAGACAATTGAGCAATATTTCCCTGATAGCGTCCAGTGGATATTCGGGTATTTCGGTACGCTGAGTGGTTTTCCCGGTTATTTCAAAAGCAAATTTCAGATGTCCTATGATTGTTTGCAGGGATTCTTCAAGCACATCGTACAAATTGCCGTTTATCATTTTATCCGCGATAATCAGCGAAGGTGTTTTGAAACGTCCTATGTGCACGTTATACAACAGGTTTTCTTTCGAAAACAAGATCATGGCGGCATTGGTAGGCACACCCTCTTTCAACATTCTTAGTTTGATCAATGCTTCTTCCGGATTTGTTGGCAGAAGAAAACGCCCTTCTTCATTTACCTTTGTAATGAACGCGTTTATTTTTTCTGTATTCAAATGAATCATACTTGTTCCCGGATATGGATAAGCGTCCCAGGAATATTGCATGGTCTGCATATACATATCGGATATTTCCGAAGCGGACAGCTGATGGTTGGCGTTTTTTACCCGTTTGAAATACCGCCCTCTACAGGCAATTGGTTTTACCGGAAATTCAGGAACGGATAGTACTGCAACATTGCTGCCTTTATATTCAATCATGTCGGCATCCGGGATGATGGAGGGTTGCGTTTTATTTTTGGTTTCGTTCACCCATTGCTGTAGGCTTTCGTCCCCTATCGTAAAACCTTTGACAGGTATTCCTTTGTTTGAGACACCAACCAGCACTTTGCCACCCTTGGTATTGGCAAAAGCTGTCAGGGTTTCGATAACTTCATCGTTAAATCCTGATTTAAACTCTATATGTTGGTTCTCTTTGTGCATTATGTTTACGATGTACGCTTTCTGGATGCTACTAATCCTTCTCTCCGTTGTTGACTTCCCAATGACCGCCTTTGGCTGGGCCGATGCGCCTGACGACACCTTTGTCGCCTAAGGTTTTTAAATAACGCTGTATGGTACGTTCCGTCATTTCCATTTTATTGGCTAAAGCTTTTGCAGAAAAGGTGTTGTTTTCGTTCAAGAATTCAATAATTTTCAATTCATTTTCTACGACATTTTCTACGACATCTTTTACGACATTTTCAAGGACATTTTCAAGGACATTTATTGCACCACCAGTTGGCATCTCTTTCTTCGTTGCTTAAATTCATAACACAATCCCCTCCTTTTCAATATTTTTATAAAAGGGTGTAAAACTACGTTTCAACCATTCTTTAACAGTATAAAGCTTTGGACTGAATTGTTCGCCTTCTTTCCAACCAAGTTCATAAAGGGGATAAGATATTCTATCAAAATCCGATGATTCAATTTGAGGCTTATCAAGCAAAATGAGCAAATCCCAGTCTGAATCTTCTCGTGCGTCGCCACGTGCACGCGAACCAAATAAAATCACTTTTCCATCTGGAACAACTGAGTGCAGTACCCCTTTTATGGATTGCAATATTTCTTCTCTAGTCATTTTCATCTGTTTATAATTTATATTTATCTGATAGACATGCCACCAATCACCACGCTTTCAATCATTCTTTACTTTTCAAGCCATAACCCCAAAAACCGATCGTAAACGATATATCCTTTTTCCGATTTATAAACCAGTTCATTTTCCATCAATTTATTCAATGCTCTGCTTACACTACTCGAGTTTTTCAGGCTATATTTTGAAATAAAATCTCCGGAATTGATTTGTGCTACAACTTTCTCTTTTG
>Ga0209123_1000804_pt1 | contig 36272 bp, 30 predicted proteins | sample BarGraIncu00431A_FD_184500 | JGI IMG/M metagenome (GOLD analysis project Ga0209123, IMG submission 184500) | Arctic peat soil microbial communities from Barrow, Alaska, USA - Barrow Graham LP Incubations 004-31A (SPAdes) (version 2) | ecosystem: Environmental > Terrestrial > Soil > Wetlands >... | reverse complement strand
TATCGCCCTCTAGACTCGGTTCGGTGAAGGGAAAATAACCAGGTCTAAACCGAACACGTTCAAATCCAAGCCGAGCAAAGACTGTCTTAAGCACACCGATTAAATCAGCTAAGTTAAGGTCCTCACCATGAATCGTCCCCTCGCACTGATGGAACTGCGGCAGATGTGTCGCGTCCATGCTTTCTCGTCGGAACACGCGGTCTATGCCGAAAATCATTGAAGGGGGGTCTAAATGATGGACTAAATAGCGAAAGGCAGATCCAGTCGTGTGGGTGCGCAAGACTGCCCTACAGGATCGTACCAGGTCAAACTCGCCGCCCCACCCTAAAGATCCTTCACAGCCAGAAATATGAGCTGCTGCAACGCGTTCTGCCAACTCGGTTGGCAATTCTAATGCAGCTGGCCGCGACAGGTAAAACGTGTCTTGTTCGTCGCGCGCGGGGTGATCTTGCGGCACGAACAAAACATCGAAGTTGTGGAATTCGCTTTCGACGATCGGACCCTTGAACTCAGTGAACCCCATTGATATGAAAATATCGCGCATTTCATCAATAAGGCGCCTTAATGGATGTGCTTTCCCGGGATAGAGCGCTAGGGTATCAGCATTGACGTCGTAAGGCTTCAATCGCCCCCGCCAAGCACCAGAAATGATAAGTTCGGAAGTAAGATCTGCAATGTCACGGTCTGCCGAAGATAGTGTTTCAAGCTGCGCGTCGTCGCCCGCTTGAGTTAAGGTGATCTCATGTGATGTGATCTTATGTATCCGCACGATGTTGCGCTTAGCAAGTTCCTTAAGAGTTCGCTCTGCCTGTTGTTGTTTAACAGATAAGTCTCTTAGCGTGAAGCGCTTCATTACCTTAACGTCCTGAAGCAGGCGCTCTTCTGTAAGCTCATCTGCCGGGCGTGGCGATAAGAGGGAGTTGCCATTGACAGTCTCTATAACCGCCCAACCCCTCCGCTTAAGCCAGCCGATAGCGATTTGCACAGCTTGGAAAATACCTTGGAGATCGCTGAGGGGAGTGGGCCCATTAATAAGCAAGTAGTCGTGAATCTGTCGCTCTGGAAGGCCTTTCTCTGCATACGTTGATCCCTCCTCAGTCAGTTCATATGATGTGTGCGTGTCTTCTTCCACGTGCGCAAGCCCTTTAGTTTGAAGTAGATACGCAGATTGAAGGACTGCCTCAGTTCTAAGAGCAGTGTCTTTAGCAAGGGCCTCTACTGAACCTCTTTTTATACGCTTAAGCGACCGCAAAAGAATCCGGTCATTCTTAGATAGCTGCACCATAGGAATCGATAACGTTAAGGACAGTAAAATACCGCCTATTCCTACTCACTACACATAGTTATTTATTGTTACCTATATACAGGGTCGTCGTGCAAGCCGGAACGACCTCGTCATAACACACGTATAGTCTTAATCCTGTCTAGTTCTCGAACCGTCTAGAGAGACATTAGAAAACGTGCTCAAATCGGCTGGGGGGTGATGTAGTGGAAGAAAATTACGGAAGATCACTTTTCTTGTTTAGAAGGGATTTGCGCGTGCACGACAACAGTGGACTCATCAAGGCATCCTCAACCTCCGAAACAGTGATATCGGCCTTCATCTTTGATCCGAGACTGGCATCGCAAAATCCCTACTTCAGTCACAATGCATTCCAGTTTATGGTCGAGTCGCTCAGTGACCTTTCACGCCAAGTGGCAGCAGAACGCGGCTTCTTAAGCGTATTTCGTGGACGCCCAGAGGCGATCGTAGAACGTCTCATCGCTGAGAAGGATGTAGAGGCAGTTTTCGTAAACAGGGACTACACGCCTTTTAGTAGAGCGAGAGACACTGCTAAGGTGTGTGATGAGCGCCATACTTCCTTTCACTGCTGTTCTGATTTACTCCTGCACGAACCAGGCGATGTCTTAAAAGACGACGGCAAGCCATACACAATTTTTTCTCATTTCTTAAAAAAAGCGCGTTCAATTCCTATTAGGCCAGTCAACACTGCGAGAGTGAATAATCTATCAAATCTTAGCTTTGCCTTGGAAAGTCGTGAGCCCTTTCACCGTGAGCTGCCTGATCAAAACGCGCTACGATCAGTTCGTGGCGGGCGTCCACAATCGCTCAAAATGCTCAGCAACTTACATAAGTGTAAAGAGTACGAGACTGAACGCGAATACCCCGCTAAAAGCGGGACGACAAGGCTTTCGGCGCACAACAACTTCGTCACTGATACTGATTATCGCCACCCGCGGCCGACGGTAAACCATCACCTGTTTAATGCCTGCCGCTGCTGCCAGCCCCAGGTGACCGGGTAAAAGCCTTTCACCTATGCTTACAATAGTCGTTCCAGCTTCCACCTCAACACCGGCACGCATTATATTCCGTCCCGTCCCGACATCAGCTTTAACGGAGACTTCGCCAGGCGACATTTCCTCGCAGAACTCGCCTGCAACCACTGCATCTGCTCCGTCCGGTATCGACGCACCTGAATATATTTTAACTGCACTGCCATTTTCGACGTGCCCCTCGTATTTGACACCGGCGAATGCTGATCCGGCCACCTTCAGGCAGACCGGGCTGCTCCTTTTGGCGAAAACGACATCCGTGGACTTAACGGCAAAGCCGTCTTTGAGCGACACATCAATGGAAGGATAGCTCACCTGCGCCACAAGGTCAGCGGCAACAACCCGCCCTGCACAGGTCGAGGAAAAGCACTTCCTCCCACAACGGCCGGACATTAGTACCAATGATATCGAAGGCTTCTTGATAGCCGATATAACCGGCCCCTTCATCAATTTCTTTAAAATCAGTTTTCACGGCTAATATCCTATGAGAGATCTACACTATCCTATCTGTCTTTCCATTACTTGTCACGAGAAGGGGCAAAATGTCTTTCCATTCGGGCAGATGCATCCCATCGGGAACTGCTTCCTTTATGCGATCATTAGCAGCAGCTCTGTGTGAACGCAGAGCTCAGCGTACATGTTGGGCCTAGTTCAATTTAGCCTCTGCTTGCAGCTTATACGTACTCTTTTGAAAATAGGTTTGCTGATGTATGAAAGGGGGTTATTCGTTCTTTAGGGCGACTATTTCCCCCACCCTGTCAAGTTTCCATACGAGGCTCCGATTCTCGTTCACGATGGATTCCAAAGGCTCGGTCGGCGAATGGCCGAGCGCAGCGAATACGTTGCTTGAGAGTCCTCGCGTCTTTATCATGGTAACGAACTGCTGTCGCACACGTCGACCTTCGGCAATGTCTGTGACTTCATCTAATCGCCCCAACAAGGTCACAAATGTGTACGACGACAAGTCCGGACTTATCCGTTCTATCTCAACTGCAACGTTTGAATTCTCATTGAAGTATTGGATCTTTTTTCCGTATTTTGTCGACAAAAAAAAGAGGTTGTGCCCGTCGAAAACGTACAAAAAAGGTGCTACGTAAGGATGCGAATCGCCCTTGAAGGCAATCCTACTCACGTAGTTCTCCTTTATTAGCCTGTCATACTCTTCTTTTTCCATATGGGGGATCTTCAAAATGTCCATTTCTGTCACCAGAGTTGTCAGAGTGTGTCTATCTTAGAGTTCCGGCAAAGACCTGCCACGCCAGTGCTGTTTTTGCGACGATACTGAGGACGATATACCCATACTCTCCGTAAAGGTAATCCTTCCACTTACTCACCTTCTTGTACTGCAGGAACATGTTGAGGGGGAATAGCAGGAAGAAGAACGTCAAGGACCCGAGGATGTAGTAGATGAATGTGGGAACGGTCGACCCTTGCGTCGCCCCTATGAAGTACATGAATATCACTATCCACGGAACCAGGCCGGCAAATGATCCGAATATAAACGCCGTCCAGTTCGTTTTTTCGGTTTTCTGGTTGTGCAGCTCCATCATCAGCCCGAAAAGGTTCATCGTCGCGTTGATGGCGAATAGTGGGATGAGCGCAGCTATGTCAGAGACGCCGCTGAGCATGGCAATTGCTACGATCATGATGGATGAACTCAGTGCATAGTCGTACCACCGGGCGTAGTTGACGTGTTTCTTGAGGTTTTCAACGTACCAGCGGTTTACGCCTGGCAATGCCACAAGGAGATGGTCCAGCGTCGAAATCAGCAGGAACAATGCAACGAGTAAACCCACCCGAAGTTGGTAGATCGTATTCTCGACAGGCAAAAGAAGCTTTGTGGTTGCGTTGAGCTGCACAAAGTACGTATTTATTGGCAGCTTAAAGGAATTGCTTAAAAAGATTATAGCAATGGCTTGAATTAAAAGGAACAAGCCCGCAATGACGTTGAACGTTCTCAAACGTTTAAACTTGCCTTCCTCTTGGTTTTCCATTGTTTGCCTCCCAGTTTTGATAAGTCAATTTGTGTTATCGCTTATAATACTATTTAGTAGCATCCAGACTTCAGAAGCTGAGATAAATCGCTGCGCTGGCTTTATATTAGCAAGCTGAGCTACCGTTTTACTCGCTCGTTTTTTAGTCGCTACAGTCTCGAATAATGAAGTCTTCTATATGATCTCGTGCTCGCTCGCGCGCAATCTGATGGCTTTTTAGGAACTGCACAACCTTAGCAGCCAGCTCCTTTTTGCACTCCCCACAAGCACGTGCCCCCTGCAAACACTCCTGACGCAGCTCAAGCGCCCTTCGATCGTCCTTTTCAAACAGGTAAAACGAGTACTGATATACTGCACAAATGTCAGGCACACCACCAAGTTCTTGCTGTTCTTTCACTGTGGTTCTCCCGCCGGTAAATGCATTAGCTATCTTTTTCTTCGCCTCTTCGGGAGTGTCTGTCGTAAAAATGCTCGTTTCCGGAAGCGAAGCGGACATTTTGTCAAGGCCTAAAAGGCTTGGGAAGAAGCGGCTAAATACGAGCGCTGGCTTATAGTAACCCATTTTTTGCGCAACGTCGCGGGTAATGCGAAAGTGTGGGTCCTGGTCGATAGCGCATGGAATCAGTACAGGAACGTTATGCCCCGCCAAAATCGTCGGCAAGAATGCTGGCGCCGATTGCATGCTCGTAAAGAAAACCATTCCAATGTTAGTGCTTGTTTCGAATCCAAAAACCGCTCGAGCTGCCGAGAACGTCACGCGCTTCGCTACTTCCAGTGCTATTGGATATAGGGTTCTTACATACTCAGTGTCGAGAAATATTCGCGTCTTTTTCGGATCAAAGCCGAGCGCGATCAGATCGAGACAGTTGTCATATGAAAAACCGCGCGTCGCGTATGCACTCAGCTCGTCCTTCTGAAGGAATTTCTCATCGTCAGTCATCTGGAAGTATAATTCAGCCCCAAATGCGTCTTGCAAGTACTTCGTGAACATCCACGGCATCAGATGACCAAGATGTGTCTGCCCCGAAGGCCCTCTTCCAGTGTAGAGCGCGAACTTCTCACCTGCTTCGTACTGATCCAGTATCCAATTGAGGTCTCGATGTGAGAAGAAAACTTGCCGTCGCAACATCATCGGGATTGAACCGGTGAGTTTCTTAAATCGCGCTAAAATAGCCTCGTCAATGGGCTGCGTTCCAAAAAGGGCTATCAGCTTGTTGTAGTCAACGTGACCTTCGACTTCCCACGGAGTTACGATAAACTCGTCGCTTGGCATCCTGTTCTGGCCCCTTCCCTCTACTTATTTCTGCTATTGATAGTCATTAGCGGTTATAAAGACACCGTATATCACACGGAATTTTTTGCACTAGCGCGTTATTATAAGCCCCATTTCGAAACCGGGTGCCAAATAGACTTATCATGGTTTTGCCCGCCCAATATCAAGGTATTCGAGGGCCTTTTTTCCTTTATAAGCAAAAATCATCCGCTTGCGAACGCCGTGTGCAAGACGAATCGCCCGTGACATTTCAGGTAGCATTACGATGAAATCTTTTGGCAGGGCGTGTACGAGGTACTTTGAGTGCGGTATCCGATCGACGTCTTCGATTTGCTCATATGCCCTAAAATGGCTTCCAAACTTAAAACCAGTCTTAACGACAAAACCACGATCCTTAAGATCTTTATACACGTCTAGTTTCATCGCGAATTCAGGTTCAATAGCTTCGGCTCTGCGGATGAATTGCAAAGTGGTGAAGCGCCTGTTTGTAGCCCCATCCTCAACCGGCAATCCGAGCTGCATGAGGTATGCGCACTCAAGAAGAGAGAGCTGCAACATTTTCCCGTCTACGAGCTTTCCATAAAAACCCGCTCGGTAAAGCTGCACGGCGTCGTGTTCGTCCCAAATCACAACTCGATCGTCGAGCAGGGTGGCATCCGCTTCAGAAAGATCAAGCCCGAGTGGGGGCATCTTACCCTGCATATTTGCAGTTTTAGCTGTGTAAAAGGTCAGATCGCTTTCCCCGTCAACAACCGCTAGGAGCATCTTTTTCCGCACGTTTTGCGCGAGTTTCACCTTTTCCACGAGTTCCATAAAAGGAAGAGAGATGCGCTCAGAGAGCACGTAGACGTAAGCTGACGCGGGGCCCTCGCCCGGCCTCCCGCCACGTGGATACAATCGGAAGTCGGTTACACTGGGCTTCACATAGTAGCCACGTTCACGCAGGTCTTTGTAGACGACGTACTTAAGATCCAAATAGGGTTGAATGGTGGAAGCTACCTTGAAGAACTCTTTGAGTGTGATTCCTAAGTCGAGCCGCTCGCGTTCAATGAGAAAAGCAGCCTCGACAAGTGATAGTTCAAGAACGTCGCCTTTCAATCGGCCATAGTAACTGAAATCCTGCTCCTCGAAGCATTCTTTCGAGAGCATCACACTGTCGCCTTTTATTTCAATCGCCATCGTCACACACTTTTCCTGTCATTTCAAAATGCTGGTGACGCGATATTACTTTTTCCCCCTAATACATAGCTTAAAATAGCAGTCTGGCGAGAATCCTGTTGTTACGAGGTAGGCCCAGAGGATGCTGTCAGTTGCAGATTCAATTAGCGGACAGTTTGTTTCCCTCTTCCCCTTTTCGTTTTTTAATGAAATGCAATCGCGCGTTTTGCCCCGTCTTCTTACCTCGGATGAAAACGTCGTCGTGGCTGCGCCTACTGCATCTGGAAAAACCGTTCTTGCAGAGCTTGCAATGGTTCGCGAGCTCTCAAAGCCAAAAAGAGGGAAAATCCTTTACCTGGCCCCTCTGCGTGCACTCACAAACGAGAAAGAAACTGAGTGGAAAACCCTGTTTACACCAATGGGGTTCGAAGTCTACGTCGTTTCTGGCGAACGAGAGCTAGACCCTACAAAAGCACGAAGCGCTCAGATTATCATATCGACCCCGGAAAAATGGGATTCTTCAAGCAGAAAGCACAGCACGACTCATAAGTTCGTCAATGACGTCTCTGTGATCATCATCGATGAGGTACACCTTCTGGATTCAGACGAACGCGGAGGCGTGCTTGAAGCGTTGGTCACGCGAATGAAACGAATCCGACATGATAAAGTTCGCATTGTTGCGCTAAGTGCAACGATGCCTAACGTTGGCGAGGTCGCCCAGTGGATAGGCGCTTCCGACGACCACACCTTTACCTTTGACGATTCTTTCCGTCCAGTTCCGCTTAAAGCCGACGTCTTTCGGTACAACCCTGGTAAAAACAAGTTCGTTGATAAGTACATCCGGTTATACAAGGCTGTACAGTTGATAGAGCCCCACATTCTTGACGGCCAGGCACTTATTTTTGTCGCAACTCGATCTGACACGGTACAAGCAGCGTCGAAACTTGTCGAAATCTTCGAGAAAAAAAGCGCGAAACTTACGTCTCACGAATCGGAACAAATAGCCGCACGAATAAAGAATAAATCCCTGAGCGAAGCTGTGCGCAACGGCATCGGTTTTCACCACGCCGGTCTTGTCAAGCAAGATAGAGACATAGTTGAGGCGGCTTTTAAAGCAGGACACATCAAAATATTAGTCTCCACCTCAACGCTTGCCTGGGGAGTCAACCTCCCTGCACGAATCGTCGTAATTCGAGACATAGCAAACGAGGTTATTGACGAAGATATGAGCCCCCTCGATATCCTTCAAATGATCGGACGAGCTGGTAGGCCCCAGTACGACGAACGAGGGTTCGGGTGGATTATCGCACCGCGCGACCGTGCGGAAGACTTCATCGAGATGCTACGAGAGGGCCCACCAATACGCTCACAGCTAAACAAGACATTAAGTGAGCACCTGAACGCAGAAATCAGTATGGGCACGATCAATAGCCGCGCGGAAGCCAAAAAATGGCTTAGCGAAACGTTTTATTATGTGCAAAATCCGCAGTCGAGTGTCCTTTTGGATGATCACGTAAACACTCTCATTAACCAAGGATTTGCCGTCGAGGCGGAAGGTCTCCTGCTTCCAACCGATCTCGGCAAACTTGCCTCAAAATACTACCTCCGTCTCAACACAGCTCGAGGATTTGCGCAATTAAAAGAGGCACCGACTGATGAGGAACTACTTGACGCTGTCGCCTCAGCTGAGGAATTTGCCGACGTCGTCGTGAGGCGAAACGAGGTCTCTGCGATAAAGCGTACACAATCAAGTTATCAAGGGCACAAGTCAAAGGTGCGTGCTATTTTGGATACTTACATTGGACGTGGAGAAATTGCCGAAGCATTAAAAAGCGATGCGTGGCTCATTCGACAAAACGCGCTCCGACTTTTGTCCGCACTTGAAGCATTTATCGAGCGTTTCAATACACCGGAGACCGTCTTGCGAGCCAGAATCCTCGCGCTACGGCTCGAATATGGAGCGCCAGAAGAGCTGTGCTCGTTGCTTCAGCTAGATGGGGTAGGTATAAAACAAGCGACTCAACAACACAGCCAAGGAGTTCGGTCGCCGTTTGACCTAACCCCTGCCATACTGTCTCGACTCGTTTCTGGAACACGAATTGCTCGGTCAATAGATCGGTTGCCGAAGATCACTGTAGATATGCAGTTGCCCGACTCTGTCCCATTCGGACAAAGTGCTATGTGTTACGCAACCATATCAAACGCTCAGGGAGGCGCACGTTTGACTGTGACCGTGTTCGCTAATGGCCTAAAAATGTTTCGCGACAGTTTTTATCTTGCGAAGGGTTACTCCAAGTCCATTCCAATCGGCGTATTTGGTTCAGGAAACGTGCAAGTCTGCTATCGAACAAGAGTTGACTTTCTTAATTGTATTGAACCTCCCATGACCCGAGAGAAGACAATCGTTGTCACCGAGTTGCCAGACAACCTTCAGAAGACTGCTGAACGCACGCGTGTAGGGCCGCTTGCGAACGACAGAGATAAACCGCAGCTAAAAGAATCCGAGCTAGTAGCACCGTCTCCAGCATCCCAAGAAGAGGCGGCTGAGCGCTTGCCGCAGAATTTGCTGCACGAACTTGCTCGTGAGTCGACGCAAAGCAATGGGGCGAAGTCGTCTGACGAGTCGATTTTAGAGGAGCGTACAAGTTCCGTAGGGCGTTGTAAGAAGTGCGGGGGTTTGTTAAAACGCGCTGGGAACGTAATCACGTGCGAATGCGGGGCGTTCTACAAGTTGCCTAGTGGGGCTGATCTCGCTGACTCTACATGCAACTGCGGATTGCCAAAACTTAAGCTTCAGCTTTTAGGCGAGGATGTATGTATTGACCGTCAATGCGAACGTATTGAAGACGTGATCGCCCGACACTTTGCCACCAGCGACTTCGTCTGCCCACGTTGTCACAGTCCGCTGACTATAGTTCGCCGGAAGGGAATCATCGTTGGATGCACTAAATACTACGACGGGTGCAAAACGGCATTCCTTCTGCCGATGAACGCAAATATCATTGGGCGCTGCAAATGCGGGCTTCCTAAGCTCCAGTTAAAAACCAAAATAAGATGTCTTGACACAAAGTGTCGTGTTGAGCGCGAAACGTGACACGGTTTCGCAAAACTTGTAATTCTACCGCAACGCGCTTGATTTTTTACTAATCGTAGCGTTTTCCGGATCTAGGCCGCGCCATTCAACGACGAAGCCTAACGATTCCAAGGTTGTCTCAGGTGATAAAACTCCTTCTTCTTCAATGGTCTTTAGAGCGGTGGAAAGTACGCATCCATTAACCGCTTGGAGTTTTTTTGTGATTTCTTTGAGTTTTCCATCACTTATCAGCTGCATGCCAATAAGACGGTAATGCGCTGCCGGATTTGTCTGTAACCATCGTTTTAAAGCCCCCGCTGAAACTGCTTGTTCGTCGGCCAATCGAGGCACGTCGATTACGTCCCCTTCAAGATTGAGGTTAGAACCGTCAATGGTTTTAACTTCCTTTACGATGGCGGTTTCCTCTAAATGCTTCAAGAAGTCGACGATCGGCTTCACCGGCACCTTTTTATCATAGAAGATGACGAAGCCTTTGACATTCTCTAACTGGGAACAATTGAGACTCCGATCGACAGCGATAAGCAAGTTATCGACGACGACCTCCCGCAACTTTGAAACTTTCTTTTTGAGATACTCGTCGGTCCAAAAACCGACGATCTCAAGATACGCTTTCAGATTGTTCTTTTCAAAGCTAAAATCTGGGATAAACACATAGCGGCCGGCTACCAACAGTTCCGGCTCTCTTTTGAGGGTCCAACCTAACTTCAAAGCCTTAAAAGAGCGCGCGAACGCCGCTTCAACCGAACTGTCATATTGCTCTTCTGTTTTTTGGGGACGTTGCACCGGAAGAAGATCCCTTGCCGTCTTCGCACTAAGTTCAAGTTCGAGCAACTTAGGTGCTTGCCGTTCCCCGCCGACGATTTGTGCTTTGAAGCGCCAGTTATCAGCTTCAACCACCGTAGGGAGCAGTTTAGCAAGCGAAGTGCCATATCGTTCGGTCAGCTTAAAAAGCGATATAGGACCGTCAACGACGACATTATAAGCCGCATTTTGTTGTTCCACCGTGTACATGAGGCCCAAACGCTTGAGCCGACTGAAAATACGTTGGTAGTTACTCCCGACTATAAATTCAAAAGAGGCAGCCTTGAACAATAACGTTTGTGTCAAACTCAAGTTATACTGCTGAATCAAGTCACGCGGCAGGGGGGCGACAAAGCTTTCTAGCACCAGCTCTTCTTCGAAATCGCTCCAAAGCGACGCCTCGAGTTGAGATGATGAGAGGTGTAGTCGTGATGCGACCTGAGCAATAACCTCTTGTCTCAGCGCTTCCGTCCCGACAAGCGGATACCGATTTGCTTCTTGGAAGACTTCACGGCGGGCTTGTTTGGGATCGACAAAACTATGCGGCTTAAATGTTGCCGAGCGATCGAGCAAAGCGACTAAGCCCCTAACCAAGCGATAGTCAAAGCCGCTTCCCTCAAACTGCTGACAACGGCCTGCTAGCTCGCCCTTGCGCTTGTGTAAGTGTGCTTCATACGTTTCGATCAAACGCGTAGCTAGTTCTATGTAACGCCCTTCAATCGGGACGTAAACCGGTTTGATCTTCCCAGAGCGAGTTCGCGTAATGAGGAGGTTGCTAGGGAGCATTCTCTGCGCTCCCCCATTTTCGCTTCCGACGGTGACTCATCCTTGCCTCGGTTGTATCCCGCGTGACGATTTCGGTGAGCCTTGCGCGCTTTCCCTCTCGCTTACGCAATACGCGCCCGAGCCGCTGAATGAATTCTCGGGAGCTGCCGGTCCCACTCAAAATGATTGCTTGCGAGGCCTCGGGAACGTCGACGCCCTCATCGAGCACTTTGGAGGTGACTATCATTCGGTACTCTCCATCGCGAAACCGGTTGAGTGTCTCCCTGCGCTCATCTTTGAAGGTGGTGTGCGTTATCGCTGGGATCAAAAACGTCCGAGCGATGCGATAAACGAGCTTATTATGCTGAGTGAAAATAATAGTCTGCTCAGATGGATGCTCAACAAGAAGTTCTTTAAGCGCCTCCATTTTTGCTCGTGAGTTTAAAGCGATGTCTAAAGCTCGATTCCGAGCTAGGAGCGCTTTTCGACCCTCCGGATCCCACGAGCTACGCCTTATAAACTGAGCAAAATCGTGCTGCGTTCGAAGCATAACGTTACGGTGCGCAAGGTAATCGGTGAATATGGAATGACACCGCGAATACTCCTTTGCTTCGTCAGGCTCCAAGTCGACGAAGCGGTGTGCAACGTCATAACCAGAAAGATGTTCTTCTGCAAGGTCCTGTACGGTTAGCTCATAGACTTTGCCCCCAATGAGGCGCTTGAGTTCGCTGTGAAGTCCGTCTTCACGTTCATATGTTGCAGTAAGTCCAAGTCTCGCACGCGAGAGAAACATTTCAGCGATATGACGGTACCCCGTAGCAGGGAGGTGATGGACCTCATCAAAGACGACTAATCCAAATCGATTTCCAAGCTCGACTGCGCGCAAATACGCTGAATCATAGGTCGAAACAGTGAGCGGTTTAAGCAAGTTATCACCACCGCCAAAGGCCCCTATCTCGATGCCAAACTCACCTGCTAGCGTACCCCGCCACTGCTCTAGCAGATCGAGTGTAGGTACAATGACTAATGTAGGTACTTGCAGCCTGCCAATTGCACCGACAGCGACAATGGTTTTTCCAGCGCCAGTCGGAAGGACAATTGTCCCTCGTTTGCCCGCTTGTATCCACGAGTCCAGCGCATCTCTTTGATAGTCGCGAAGAGTGGTGCGTGGCTGTAGGTGCGGCACAGGAAGCAGCTTAAGCGCTTCATCAACGAAATTAATGTGGCTATTCTCGAGGTACTCTATGATATCTACATAATGCAATGCTAACGCTCTGTATGCACCTGAACGCGCATCCCAATTGGAGTTCGGAACACGTACGTCCCCCTGAATGAGGAGCGTGCCTTTGTCATATTGAAGCTTTAACTGCAATTAGTTCACCTAGGGGTTTCCTAGCAGTCCACTCGGCTCATCCTGCACTATGTTTTTGCGTGCGCAGCAGCGAACAGCTTTTTATCCATTCGCCTCGAGCTTCGCGCGTGGTGCCTACGATTAAACGTGTTACTCCCGAGTCATTGCAGACTCCACGCGCTTCAATGACCTCCCCCTCATTAGCTTGCCCCGCGTAAGTGTGTGTATATGAAAGCACCTTCTTTACTGTTTCATGATCGATTTCGTAAATAGCAGGACTGTCGAATGCATACCAAGCGTTGGTCACAGTGGCGCGGATGGTTGCAAACCCGTCGTCAACACCTTGCGGTTCAGTTTTTATCTCGTTAAGCCCACGCACAAACAACAGATCGAAGTATGTCTTGTCGATCAAACCGCGATTCCATTTCCTCTGCTCGTGCAATACAAACTCTTCGAACGTAAGAGTGGGGGCACGTTTCTGGTATATCTGCTGCCACGTACGATTGTCAATCATAGGTAACAATCCGCATTTTACGGCATCGCGCAAAGCATCTCGCGCACGTTCAAAACTAGGCTTGCCATAAATGACGAAATCAATATCAGATGACGCTGCAGCAAGCCCAATGAGTCTAGAACCCGTTACTCCCATGTAGCGTCTATGTATACCATACCCTTCAAGTAACTCCACGATTTTCGAAACAGAATCATCGCAGTCTTTTATACCTTGTTGTGGATGCTTTAACTCAACAACGTCCTCATAAGGAATGGCACACATCCCATCCACATATGCATAGGATTTTTGCATCAATTGTCGTGCCTCATCGAAGTCGACTTTGCGAAACCGCTTGCCATCTTGACGTACTCTACTGCCATTTTTGTCTGGCACATAGCGTAAGAAACCTTGGATAAAAGCGTCGTTGTCGTAAGAAACAACCGCGAAAATCCAATTCTTTTTAGTAATAACAAAATCTCGAATGCGAACGGTCTCGTTTGGCATCATCATGCAATCGGGTTATCACTTAGTTGTTATTAAGCTTCCTCGCCTTCACTGAGCCATTTGTGGATAATACTAAGCCTTGGAAGTTAAACAAGGGTAACCCATTTGTGCAGTCGAAAAGTCAAAAGGCAAGACTATCGGACAGCTTGAAGATCGAACATTTAGACCTAACAAAGGATGTTGGCCTTCTTAAGTAAAAAGTCGTACCCCGCCCCTCGGCGCACGACTACGCGATTGACTAGATCAACGACCGTGGAGGGACCTAGGATCGCTTTGCCCCCATCAATTACGCAACTAACGCTGATATTAACATCTCTTGCAGACGTAGCAGGTTGTGCGCTTGTGACGTTCGCGCTTGTCGAGGTGATAGGAGCCCCGACAGAGTCTATAAGGGCCCGGGCTACCTTATGTGAAGGAAATCGGATGCCAACGAGGTGGGCACCTGCTGTAAGCATGTCTGGAACGATATCCTTTTTTCGCAAAAGAACGGTAATCGGCCCCGGCAGTAATTGATGGAGAAGGTCAACGTCTTCTTCGAAAGCGACGGTTTCTAACATACTAAAATTGGAAACAGCGAGCGAAATCGGCTTCATCAAAGTCATTTGTTTCAGGGCGATTACTTTCTCGACGGTCGACTTTTCAAGCGCTAGCGCCCCTAATCCGTAGACAGTCTCGGTTGGATAAGCAACGATCTTGCCGGCCTTGATGGCGTTGGCAGCAACCTTTGTGCTTGTCGTAATCCGATTAAGTGTCACAGGAGACCCTAGGATATCGGTATACAATCAGTGTCGTCGCCTAACGACGGCTACGTCTCCGAGTGTCAAGTTTCCGGACGATTTACCCCTCTGTGCTTTTTCTCGCCCGATTTCGATGACAAGACTTACGTTTAGCGCCTTTTCGAGTTTTTTTCGGAGTTTATCGTCTGGTGTTAGCTCTTTTCGCTCAATCTTCTTTATCACAAGCGCCTTTTCCATTATCTGCGCTGCGAGTTGCTCCTGCGTTATCCCGGCTTTTTTTCGAGCGTTTTTTACGATGTCATTGAAGTCTGGATCGAGTTCACCCTCCATTTGCTGATAGATATCTCTGTACCTCGTGCGGGAGTGAGGCGCAACTCTGCTCGTGGGGCCGCTAAACGTTTGAGGGCGACGAATTTCTGTACCAAAACTTCCGCACTCAGCACATGTTTCAAGCTCAGCTCCCTCGACGACAACGCGTTTAGGCTTCCCAAGGATTTCTTTCCCGCATAATTCGCAGTGCATGGTTTTCTCCGAACAAAGGATATATAGCATGCAATATTAAATATCATGCGGTGGAGACGAGATTGGAAGACTCTTTTGACGAAAGCGACAAGAAAGGCAACGACTTTTCTGAATATCTCCTAGATCGCGTTCGTCAACTGGAAGAGCGCAATCTCAAGCTCCGCGATTCTAATCGAAAAGTCGAAAATGAAAAGCGATCCGCTGAGAATCAGAAGGTGCGCTACGAACGCGAAGTAAGAAAACTTAGAAGTGAGCTTGAGCGACTTAAAGGTCCGCCATTGCTTGTTGGGACTGTATTGGACGTTCTTGACGACAATCGAGTCGTTATTAAAAGCTCAACCGGTCCAAAGTTCGTGGTTAATGCTTCACAATTTATTGAACAAGAGCTCATCGCCGGTGCCAGAGTGGCGCTAAACCAGCAATCCCTTGCAATCGTCGGCGCTTTGCCACCATCAAAGGATCCGACCGTATATGGAATGGAAATCATTGAGACGCCAACAGTAAGCTATGATGATATCGGCGGCCTTGACAGTCAGATCCAAGAACTACGTGAGACTGTAGAACTCCCTCTGTTGAAACCTGAGTTATTTAAGCAAGTAGGCATTGACCCGCCCAAAGGTGTACTTCTCTATGGACCTCCGGGAACTGGCAAAACCCTTCTTGCAAAGGCAGTTGCTAAGCACACAGAGTCTGTTTTCATTCGAATCGTAGGTAGTGAGCTCGTTCAGAAGTATATAGGTGAGGGGGCTCGCCTCGTTCGCGAGTTATTTGAAATGGCCAGGGAAAAGGCACCCAGTATTATTTTCATCGATGAACTCGACGCAATTGGAGCGAAGCGTTTAGATAGCGCAACTTCGGGAGACCGTGAAGTGCAGCGGACCCTTATGCAGCTCCTTGCCGAAATGGATGGATTTGAAAACCGGGGCGAAGTCAAGATCATCGGGGCTACTAATAGGAGCGACATACTTGATCCTGCTTTGCTTAGGCCTGGACGCTTTGATCGCCTTATAGATATCCCACTCCCGACCTACGAAGCTCGTGTTAAAATTATCAAGATCCACACGGCAGGGATGAACTTAGTCCAAGAAATAGATGCTGAGAAGATTGCAAAGCTCACTGATGGAGCTAGCGGCGCCGATATTAAAGCTATTGCGATGGAAGCCGGGATGTTTGCCATCCGCGCTGAACGCGAATCTGTAACGATCGCAGATTTCGACGATGCCGTCCGCAAAGTTATGGGCATGCCTAAGGCACAATTAGACCAGCTGGAAGCTATGTTCGCGTAGTCCATTAGTTCTCGTGCGCCGAATTATTTATCGATTTGCGAGCGCAAAGTAGTAAATCTCTAGTGAACGCAATGGGTCTGACGGGAAGCAAAGATACTAACGCGCAACAAACACTCGCTGCTCGATAGTACCTTTAAATTTCATGATACGCGAGATAAAATCGCTGTAACGCGGTGATATTGCTAACGATAGCCACAAACACCATCATCCAACCTAACAATGGAAACCAGATAATCGTCTCTGGGACTCCAAGACTAAGTAGCGTCACGAAAAAAACTAGTACGAGTCTGTCAGCTCTGCCGAGAAGGCCGCGATAGTCCCGACCGACCCCAAGCGCTTGTGCCTGAGTTCCAAGGTAACTTGTCATTAGGACGCCGACAATCGCTAAGAGCCCAATCTGCCACGCAACGTATCCACCTATCGTGATCCCGCCGAAAATGAAGATGTCAGAGTACCGGTCGCAAACGTGGTCAATCAAATCGCCTTGCTTCGACTCGCTTTTTGAACTCCGCGCCAAGCACCCGTCAAGAGCGTCAAAGAGGGCATTGAACGCAATTGTCACAATCGCTACTGGGAGCACGTTCACACAAAACGCCGCTCCGGCAACTATTGCCGAAATGAGGGACAGCAAGCTGAGCTGATTTGCACTTACGCCGTGCCGATAAAGCGTCCACGCGAGCGGATTCAAGATCCGCCCCATCCGTCCCCGAAATATATCAAGAGTCATTCAAATAACTCGTCCAATCGTATCGACCAACCACGAATCGCTCTAGCGTATACCCTTGCGTAATCTCCCACACAAGCTGCGCTGTTGTACGCAATCCTCCTGTCGAGTCAACTTCATATACGTTATTCCCGTGCAACCCAAGAGCTTCAATAAGGATGACGTCAAGGATTTCAGCTTCGATATTTTCGCGTATCTTGTTCTCTGAAAAACCCTTTTCCTGCAAACGTCCTCGAAGCACGGCCGGATTCGTCCTAAGAACAATAACGCGCTCGACTGATAGGTGATGCGAAATATGTCCTTCTATCACAAGGCCGTCTTCGAATGGATGCGCCCTAAGGGCCTCAAGATCGACCACGCCACAGTTACGATTGTCATCCCACCCAATATAATATTGGAAGGCACTAATCACTTTATTCAAGTCGACGACTTTGAGACCAAATTCATCTTTAAGCACATTGCTTATGGTCGTCTTACCTGTGCCAGGGGTTCCTGTGAGAGCAATTTTCATAGGTAAATGAAGGCATCAAACCGAATTTACGAATTCATTCAGCGCTTCCACAACCGTGGTATTTTGCCATGGCTGGCCGACTGTGATTCTGATGTGCGAGTTGGAACACCCACGAAAAGCGTCGCAGTTTCGAACGATTATGCCTCGGCTCAGCAGATATTCTGACACCTCTTGCGCGGTGTAAGGTGCTACGTCAACGAACACAAAGTTAGCTTCGGTGGGGTACGTCTTGAAAGGGAGCTTCTCGCGGAAGTACTGTCGGCCTTGTGTTACCATAGACACCGTACGCTCCAAAAAAGCACTATCTGACAGTGCTGCTACCCCCCCCTCGACCGCGAGCTGATTCACCGAAAATGCAAGCATACGTTGGTCGTAGTCGCGCGCTAAGTCGCAATCAAGCACGGCATAGCCGAGACGCAGCCCTGCTAATCCAAACGCTTTTGAAAACGTTCTGCAGACCGCCAAGTTGTCAAAGTTATTCACAAGATCAGCGTGACTCTCAGTCGTAAACTCCGCGTAGGCTTCGTCAAGTACTACTAAGGCCTCAGTCGATCTTAAAAGGCTCTTTAGAGCAGTTTTTTCAATCGCGTTTCCAGTCGGATTGTTCGGAGCACAAATAAAAATCAGCTTTGTGTTGTCTTTGAGCGCTGCAATAATGTTGTCAATGTTGACTGAAAAGTCTTCGTTCCGGTTAACGTAAACGCACGTGCCGCGTCCGGCTTCGACGATGACCTCATAATACGTATACGTAGGTACGGGTATGATCGCCTGGTCGCCAAGCACATAGAGATTTCTAACTAGGGTGTTGAGTAGATCATCAGAGCCATTGCCTACTATGATGCGCTCGGCTGAACACCCTATATAATGCGCTATGGCGTCCTTCAGTTCCGCGTATCCGTGGGATGGGTAAACATTTATTTTGTTTAAATGTCGCTTAATCGCTTCTACCGCTCGTGGGCTGGGCCCTAGGGCGTTTTCGTTTGACCCAAGTTTAATCACCTTCTCAGGACTAATGCCGTAAGCTCTAGCTACTTCATCAGCAGATCTACCGGGGATGTAAGTTGATGGCACGCTCAATTACCGTGATGGCCGTTTCAATTTGCTCTTTTGTAATCACCAGAGGGGGCACGAACCTTAAAACGTTTTCTGAGATGTTATTTAGCAATACGCCGTTTTCTCGTCCATAGTCAACAATAGAGCGTACTGGACGCGACAATTCGTATCCAACCATAAGTCCCTTGCCCCTAATGTCGACCGTATCTGGCGATTCGAGATCACTAAGGAGCTTCTTTAGGAACTCACCCTTGAGTCGTGATTGCTCGACAAGATCCTCGCTTTCAATTACGTCGATCGTTGCTAGAGCTGCAGCACATGCAAGGGGTGTGCCGCTTTGCGTGCCGCCGTGATCGCCTGGCATGAACTGGCAAGACTCACGCGACATCATCGCGCCGACTGGAAAGCCGCCGCCCATGGCCTTTGCAAGTGTCATAATGTCTGGTACAACGTTAGCGTGCTCGCAGGCAAACCACTTTCCCGTTCTGGCAAAGCCAGTTTGTACTTCATCGGCGATCAACACTATATCGCGCTCTGTACAGAGTTCGCGAACCGCAACGAGATAATCATCAGGTGGTACATTAACACCCCCCTCTCCCTGAATCGGTTCGACAATGACTGCGGCGGTATCGGCTGTAACTGCCCCCGCGATAGCGTTTGCATCGCCATAATTAACGAAGGTGACATCATCAATCAACGGCTCGAATGGTTGCCGGATTGTCTCTTTCCACGTCACACTAAGTGAACCCATAGTCCGCCCGTGAAATGCGTTTTTGGTCGAAATGAACCCCTTCTTACCGGTTACCCGCCTCGCAAGCTTCATCGCGGATTCAGTGGACTCCGCTCCGGAATTTGTCAGGTAACAGCGCTCCAAGCCGGTCAGTTTTGTCATGCGCTCCGCCAAAAGTGCTTGGATCTCTGTATAGTACAAGTTTGAAGTGTGGATGAGCTTCTCTGCTTGCACTTTGATGGCATTGACTACGCGAGGGTGGCAGTGGCCTACATTATTGACTGCAATCCCAGCGACGCAATCGATGTAATCGTTGCCGTCGATATCCGAAACGATCGCACCTCTACCTCGTTCAATCACCAACGGTTCACGCGTGAACACCGGCATATAATGCTGCGACTCTTTAGCGATTACTTCTTCTTTTTTGCTCATGCGCATTTTTTCAACATCCTAAACAGCATTTTGTAGAACTAGTAAGTCTGTATAGTAGTAAACATCTGAGAGATTTAAAGTGCGTTTGGGGTGTTTGCTACTCAAATTCTATGGTAGCTGGCGGTTTCGGCGTGATGTCATAAACCACACGCGCGACGTCAGAGAGTTCGCTCGTTATGCGTGAAGCGATTTTCCGAAGCACATCGTAAGGTAATTCAAGCACGCTGGCAGTCATCCCGTCTCGTGACTGCACGGCGCGCACTGCAATTATCCAACCGTGCACACGCACATCACCTTTCACGCCGGTTCCTTTCTCCAGCAACGCTGCAAAAGTCTGCCACGGATTGTAGCTTAATATCTCTTGCTCAACTATTGCGTTCGCCTCACCGACAACACGAAGCTTCTCCTCAGTTACTTCACCTATAATTCGGACCGCTAGCCCCGGTCCCGGAAATGGCATCCGCTCACTGACCTCAGGCGGCAACTTAAGTGCCCGAGCAAGCTGACGAACTTCATCCTTGTACAAATACTTAAGCGGCTCGACCACTCCATTAAACTCCATCTCGGAAGGAAGACCACCTACGTTATGATGCGATTTGATCTCCCCTTCAGATTCGATTATATCCGGATAAATGGTGCCTTGCACCAAATAACTTACTTGCTTTTGTCTTGCAACGTCTTCAAATACGCGTATAAACGTCTCGCCGACTGCTTTACGCTTATCTTCGGGGTCCAAAACTCCTTGAAGCGCATTGATAAACCGCGCTTTCGCGTCAATCACGGTCAACGGCATGTAACGAAAAGCTTTCTGGATGGTTTCAGTCTCGCCCTTCCTCATTAATCCCGTATCGACGTAAACTGGATAAAGACGGTCTCCCAACGCTTGATAAGCAAGTGTGGCACAAACAGAGCTATCTACCCCCCCAGAGAGGGCGATGATTGCTCTTTGAGTTCCTATTTCTCTCTTGATTTCTACAATTGCTTCCTCAATGAACTTCTCTGCGTTTACCATAAATTAATACTCTGCTTCTGCTTTGATCGCGCCGCTACTTCACATTACGTGCTAATATTCATATTGAGTACAGACCTTACAAATTCACGAAATGGGGGCGATGGTCTCCCCGGTCGAGATTTAAACTCGGGATGGAACTGTGTTCCAACGAAGAATCTTTTTGTTGGGATCTCTGCAATCTCCATTCTGATTCCATCTTTTGCCTTCCCTGAAAACAACATTCCATTTTGTTCGATAAGCTCTATACAATCTGGATTAACTTCGAACCGATGCCTGTGACGTTCAGTCACTACAAGACTTTCATACATAGAATGTGCGCGCGTCTCATGCGAGATAATGACATCGTAGTTGCCTAGTCGCATCGTACCCCCCATGTGGTCAACATCTAGCTGCTCGGGAAGTAAATCGATGACGTGAACCCCAGTAGGATCCAACTCAGCGCTTGTTGCTTCCAGCCCTATTACATGCCGACAAAACTCGACTATGGCGAGTTGGAAGCCAAAACAGATTCCCAAAAAAGGAATGTCATTCTCACGAGCAAAGCGGATCGCGTCTATTTTCCCTTCGCTTCCTCGAGGGCCAAACCCGTGTGCGACCAAAATTCCATGCACCGATCTGAGAATCTCGAGGGCATGCGGGTCTTCTGCGTCCACGAGCTTCACGTCTATGCCGCCACCTAGTGCACTTGCTGCGTGCTTAATTGCCTCTTTTATGCTGAAATAGGCATCTTCAAACATATATTTGCCAACGATAGCAATCGATCGAGATATGGGGGGGTTCTTCATCACATCCCACGGGCTCACAGCTTTCTTTTCGAGTTCGAGCCTCTCAACAAGATAATCTCCTAAGCCTTCAAGCTCAAGTAGCGAGGGCACCTGGTAGATGTCAGGCACGTCATAGCAGCTTATGACGGCATTTAAAGGAACGTCACAAAACAGCGATATCTTCGCTCGCGCATCTTTGCTCAGTGGCGTTTTTGCACGGCCAACTATGACGTCGGGACTGAGGCCAAGCTCTCTTAAGCTCTTAACCGAGTGTTGGGTAGGCTTTGTTTTGTGATCCCCAGTCATATCCTCCGGTACAAGCGTCACGTGGAGCAACACAAAATGGTCCTCCTCGCTGTGCATTTGTCGAACTGCTTCTAAGAAAGGCATGCTCTCTATATCGCCGACGGTGCCGCCTACCTCAACCACACACACGTCGGCCTTTGCTTTATCCGCAACGGTCCTAATGCTATCCTTGATCTCGTCCGTGATGTGGGGGATAATCTGAACCGTTTTCCCTAAGTAGTCCCCGCGTCGCTCTTTTTCGATGACAGACTTATAGATCTTCCCTGTCGTGATGTTATGATCGCCGGTGAGCTCCACATCGAGGAACCGTTCATAGTTTCCAAGGTCGAGATCAACTTCGGCCCCATCCTTGAGCACGAATACCTCGCCATGTTGAAAGGGGCTCATGGTCCCTGCATCGATGTTTATGTAAGGATCTATCTTTATCGCCGTAACGTTGTACCCGCGGTTAATAAAAAGCCTGCCAGCAGAGGCGGCTGTGATGCCTTTGCCAAGACCGCTCATGACTCCACCAGTGACAACAATATATCGCATCTTTAGCTCTCCATAGTCCCAGAGATAATTTTATCTTTCTAAAATACTGCTGAATAGATATTTGTTACTACAGAATAGGCGCGTTACTATGGAATGCTTTCGGCACAAAAAGCCGGCGACATCGACGATCACGATATAACTTGTTGAAAGACGATGCGGTCATTTAAAGCAGAACACGTCAGTCTAATAGCCTCCACGTGTAGTAAGCTAAGACTATGACGACGATGAAACCGAGAATTGCCACACCATAGCTGATACTGCCCAAACCTAGAAGTAGAAGCGCAATGATCACACCGATTCCCAAAAGAATATACGGAAGATTCTTCATCCTCCTGATTCTCTTCACGTCCAAACTAATGTTGGGCCGCTGCAAGCGTATTTCAGGGCGCCGAACCTGCGGAGAACGTGCTTTGCTGCGATAATCTGGCCGGGAGAGGTCGTCATCGACCTCGATGGCATCAAGCGGCGGTTCGTCCTCTAAATGTCCGATTTGCACAATGAAGCTCTCCTCCCGCGAACCATATCCTGTTGATATACTTATCTCCCCTTCATAAAGCTCCTGTTGACCGAGGGGATTAGAGATTGTCGCTGTAAGTAGTTCCTCACCATCGATATATGGGTTGTTGCGATTGAAGGTAACTTTATCTTTTACCGCACCCCGCGATGAGAGATAAACGTGGGTCGGTGCTTCAAAATTAATCACGTCGATGTCGAGCGTCGCTTTTCCGCCGGGCTTGAGCGGGAATCGAATTACGGGTTCTTCGATTTCAATTGACTGCAACCCCTTCCTATTGAGATACACGCTCTGCATATGTTCACCTCAATTCAGGCGGAAGTAAATTAGGAATCCCCTCATCTATCGGATAATATACACTACAGACCTTACAGTAAAAAGTTCCTTTGATGATCTCGCCTGCTTCCTCGCCTGCTTCCTCGCCTTCGACCTCTAGCAATAGTGGGCCTTTGCATACAGGACAGCACAATATTTTCAGCAACTCTCGTTTCATTTAAGCTGCCCGGTTATCCGCATATTATCACGCGTGGTAGAGTTTCTCCTCTCTCAAATCGATAATCTCAGCTAACTCTGGTCCAGTTGAAAGCAGCGTAAACGGAATGCCGACTTCATCCTCAGCTTGGCGCAAGAATGTCTTCACCTTTGTCGACAAATCGTCGTACCGGTCGACGCCTCTGACATTCGGATCAAGCTTGTCGAGTCCCGTGATCGCAACCTGTGTCGCTCCGTTTATCATGGCAGAATACGCAGCCATTTTAGGATCCCACCAACCGATACGTCGTTGCCGTCCGGTTACAGTGCCAAATTCCTCGATTTGGAGTTTTTTAGCCTCTTCTTCACTCATTTGAGTCTTAAATGGCCCTTCACCGACGCGTGTAGGGAACGTCTTGAAGACAACGATCGTTTCATCGATGCGCGTCGGGCCAACTCCGACGTCAGCTGCTATCTGAGAGGCCGTCGTATCTTTTGACGTCACATACGGAAAAATTCCGTAGTAGAGTGAGATACCGAACCCTTGCGAGCCCTCTAAAATCACGTTTTCATTGGCCTTAAGAGCTTGATTTGTTTCGGCCGCGACGTCGGTCAAGAACGGCTCAAGCTCTTGCACTTCACTGGCTTGGATTGTCGTTCTTCTTGCTCGATCGGCCGCAGCCGGTCCGCATCCAGTCCCGGTTGACCCAATCGTAAGCGAAAGGTGCGGATCTTCTTTGTCGAGGGTTATATGTTTTTGTTCGATTATCGCACAACGGTGATCAACGCCGACGCGCTTCGCTTCGCCAACCAACTCGATTTCACTGAGTAAGACGCGCGGATCTACAAGTACACCTGCACCGATGAGCAGGCGTGCGTTTGCGTACACGAAACCTGAGGGTATCATGCGCACGCCGAATTTCTGACCGCGGACTTCGATGGTATGGCCCGCATTAGGACCAATTCCACCACGAGCAATAATTGTGGGTTTATCAGCAAACGCCATGTGCGCTACTATCTTGCCTTTCCCTTCGTCTCCAAAGAAGCCCCCAACAATTATCGTCGATCCCATGCGAGTTTCTCAATTGATAAAATGACGTCCTTTTTCGAGTAGCGTCGCGCCTGAAACGTCATAACACTCGGTGAACAGTATAGACTTGGAATATAAAAAAACATGCATTTAATGAGCTCTCCCCAATCAAAAGGAAAGCACGCATCGAAGGACTAATACAGGGGCGTTTCATGTTGATAACGTCAGGTAACACTATAAAAGCGGATGATGTAAAGATCGCAAGGGCGACTGCTGGATAGGCGTGTCCGACTGGCCCAGATCACGCATCACAGAGTGCACAAGGTCAGCAGAAGGCCCTCAGCGTCAAACCTTTTCGAAAGATTGATCAAGCCGTGATGCAGATACTGCCTTCGTAGACGAGAAGTGGTGTAAGCATGAGTTGGCGAAGCGAGACGAAGCTCGTTGGAATAATTTACCAAGAACGCGAAGACGCTGAGCCACGGTGGCTGGACGGTTCGCAGGTCACAGGGATCACTTATGTTGAGAAAGGATCGAACGAAGTAAAGCACCTAAGCGCTTCGAAGCTCGACGTTAATCTCCTCGGCAATGCGACCCCTGCAGGGGTGCTCTATCAAGACCGTGTGGCAACTGACGTGAAACTACTGCCCGGGTCGATGATAGTCGGTTTGCTCTACGAGGAGACAAAAACGCCAGGGATGAAGCTCTTACGCGCGGCGCATCCCGAGCTGGAACTCATAAGCGGGCAGAACGTACGGGGGCTCCTCTATCAGGAGCAAGGAAGCACTGAGGTGAAGCTCCTGAGCGACACGAGTGACCTCTCGAACACTATTTCGGCAAAACTGGTCGGCGTACTGCGACAAGGGCGGCAAATGAACGCCCTGCATCTCATAAGCGGGCAGAACGTACGGGGGCTCCTCTATCAGGAGCAAGGAAGCACTGAGGTGAAGCTCCTGAGCGACACGAGTGACCTCTCGAACGCGAATGGCGCGAAGGTCACGGCTATTCTGTACCAGGTTGAGGTTTTAAGCACGTGAAACTCCTCGACAACTCTACTATCGTCACCGGCATCCTCTACCAATACAGGGATTCAAGTGATATCCAGCTTTTGGGCGGGCTTACGATTGATATTAAGCTCTTCGACAAAATTCCTATTACCGGCTTCACGTACCGCCAAGAAAGATCGGCAGAAGATAAAATCCTGAGTGGAGTAAAAGTCACTGGCGTTGTGTATCGGTACGCTGACGACCTCGATGATGTAATATTGAGAAGTTCAAGAATTGGAGGGGTGATATTTCAAAGTCGCAGTGCAGCCGTGAGTGAAGCTGCGGGTGGCTCAGACAATGTCGACGCGTCGAGTGGAGTACGGGGTTCGCTCGACGAGGGGCTTCCCGAAGGGTCGCAAATAGTCGGGTTGATTTGTCATAGGAATGATACGGGCGAGGATCAAGTTATCACCGGGCCAAGAGTTAACCTGAAGATTCTCAATAGTTATTCGGTCGTCGGCATCATGTATGAAGGGCCCGATGAAGAGAGTATCAAGCGCCTAACCGGGTCGAATATTACCGGTTTATTGTTTCAACAGCAAAAGGCTGACAACGAAACAATCATAGGTGATATGGCCCTTGTGGGAATCATCTACCAAGATAAAGGCGTTATTTCTGAAAAGCTGTCAGGTTCACGTCATACACTCTCGATGGCTGCGAGCGTTGTTCTTTATATTCTGCTGATTTCCGGCATTTTAGGTCTCGTTCTGCTAATCTTACCTGATTTCTCGCCCTTTAGTTACCTCGCGCTCCCATCAGCAGCAACCGTGGTGTTGCTTCTCCTCATGGTGATCGTCCCCGTCATAATTCTTGTTTACCGAAGATATCGATCCCAGAAGCAGCTAGCGCCATAGCCCCGGCGGATCAGGCAGCATACGTCAAGTCCCCGTAAGAGACAATGACTTTCGTGGATCCTTTTTTGATCAAATTGCACGGAATCGCATCTAAGCTTGGCGATCTATCTGTATTGACCGCTATCGACTATTTGCAGATTATACGGTCAGCGTAGATGCAAAAACATTTATAGGCGGCTAGCACCCGATTAGAACGCGGAGGTGTGAGAAACGCGGTCGTGTTCGCGATCCGTTAATTCGGCGCTGGACGTCGGCTGGCTCGTTCGAGCGGTTCGACACTATATCAACGACGGCAGGCGATGGTACTAAATGAGAGTCTATTTTCTGCACCCACCTTTCGTGTCAAATGGAAAAACGCTGTCCAAGTTTCATAGGTGCACGCGGTGGCAAGGGGTCGTCTCATTGGGGGGTACATACTGGTATCCCATCTGGTTGTCATATGCAACAGGAGTTATCGAAGATGCAGGCTACCAAACCAAACTAGTAGACGCATCAGCAAAGGAATGGGGGGTAGCATCGGTCAGAAATGATCTGGATACGTTCGATCCGGACATTGTCGTGATCGAGTCGAATTTCGCAAGCGTGAAAAACGACATCGACGTCATCCGGCAGTTAAAACAGGATGGTGACTTTTTGTCCGTGTTGGTTGGACCACCGGCATCACAATTTGGCGAAGCGATGCTTGAGAACGGCCACGTGGACGTGGTGGGAAGATACGAGTACGACCTCACGATCAGAGACATTGCAAAGGCAACCGAAGAAGGGACTGATTTGGCAGCAGTGCCCGGAATTTCATACACGCGAGGCGATCGCACTGTCCAGACTCCAGACCGCTCCTTCATGACTTCTGAGCAACTCGACGCCATCCCGTTCGTTACGAGCGTATATAAAAAGCACCTAAACGTTCGGGACTACATGCTCAGCCATGCATTGCATCCAATGGTGCAAATATTCACGGCGCGTGGATGTCCAAACAGGTGCACGTTCTGTTCGTGGCCGAGGACGTTTATGGGTATGAAGTTTCGAGCGAGAAGCGTCATCAATGTCGTTGACGAGTTCGAGTACGTGAGAAACGAGCTTCCCGCAGTGAAGGAGATATTCATAGAAGACGATACGTTTACGATCGACAAGAGGCGAGTCAGAGAGGTCTGCAGCGAGATCAAAAAACGTGAGCTTGACGTTCGCTGGTCCTGCAATGCGCGCGCAACTCTCGACTATGAAACGATGCGAATAATGAAATCAGCCGGCTGTCGTCTTATCGATGTCGGCTACGAATCGGGCAGCGATAAGATACTTAAGAATATAAAGAAAGGCGTCACGACTGCCGACACGAAAGCGTTCACCATTGACGCAAAAAGGGCGGGCTTGAAGATTTTGGGCGATTTCATTTTTGGCTTACCAGAAGAGACCGACGACACGATGCAGCAAACAATTCAGTTCATTAAAGAGATAAAACCCGATATGCTTCAGATAGCAGTGGCAACCCCCATTCCCGGGACGGAATTCTACGAATGGATCTCTAACAACGGCTATCTCGTCGAATCTGATTCGAGCAAGACGATTGATGAACACGGATATCAACGATGTGTGATTTCATACCCAAATTTCTCGAGTGATGATCTCGTCCGTTGTGTAGAGTCGGCGCTTAAAGAGTACTATTTCAGCGCTTCTTTTGCGAGAATCGCTCTGCGGAATATCTTGAGCAGGGATGGTCTCTGGGAGTTAACTGGACTGCTGAAATCTGCCCGGGTGTTCTTGCAGCATGCCAACAGGTCTTCATGACTTAGCTACTAGGTGCTTGAGCATGACCGCTGCTGTCGAGGTCAATCTTCGCTGGCTTCCTACGTTTCCAGTCACGCGCACTACAGAGATGATTCGTGGGGGGTTCATAAAGTGAAGATATGCTTAGTTGGCACTATTTCACCTCCCGATGAAGCTCGCAAAGTCATGGCTCACAACTTGTTGCCTATCCTAGCGAGAGAATGCAATGTCATGTTTTTTGACTTACAACGTCTGCTATCGCGAGATGAGTGGGCGAAGGTCAAGGCGTTCAACCCAGACGTGATACACTCGATCACAGCAGCCTCTCCTTTCAGTTTTTTGCTAATGCGCATTCTACAGCGGAGGAGCAAGAATTCCAAGACTGTCATATTCTCACCACTCATTCCATTCCGAGGGTTTTCCCACGGGCTCTGGTTTGCGGCTTCGTCGCTTCTTGAACCCGCGGTACCGTTCTTAAAAACTGACCTAGTACTGACCCAATCAAGAGAAGCTGAAGCGACGTATCGGCGGCTTGGCTGTGACGTGCTGCCGTTTGTGTACAGCGGCGTAGACCTCAAGAGGTTTCGCCCTGTGTCAAAGGCGGAAAAAGAGGAGCTGCGTACACGGTACAAAGTGGAATCAGAAAAATTTGTCGTCTTACACGTCGGATCTGTCCGGAAGTGGCGTAACGTGGAGTGTCTGAGGAAGATCCAAGAAGATGACGAAAACCAAGTTCTCTTAGTTGGCAGACCATCAACCAAATATGAGCACCAAGTTGGCGCCGTTTTAAAGAAGGCCGGCGTCGTGGTGGCAACAGCTTTCAATCCCAACGTCGAGGAGTTTTATCGGCTCTCCGACTGCTATATATTCCCCACAACGGATCCTGCAGGAAGCATTGATATCCCTCTTTCCGTTCTTGAGGCAATGGCCTCGGGGTTACCCGTTATCTCGACCCGATTCGGCGGCTTGCCATGCTTATTTGATGAGGCTGACGGTTTTTACTACGCCGACGTCGAAGAGTTTCCGAGCAAGCTCAAGGTGTTGAAATCACAAGCAGAAGCGGTCAGAACAAGAGAACTGGTTAGTCCTTATTCGTGGGAAAATATCGCTCGAAACCTTCTCGAAGTTTATACGCAGATGCTTGGATGACTTTCGCTGCCGGCATTGCCTCGATCGTTTGAGATGTGCGATCCGTACCTTAGACGGCAACACCTCGTGATTCCCAGCCACCTGTTAGGAACCTGTGCACTCCTCTGAGTTTTATCCAAATGCCAGAAGGGTAGAATTACAAGTCCCTGCCTATTTAAGCCTCGGTTAAACCAACGTGCTCGCAAAAGCCAAATGTATGAAGCGAAACTATTAAAGAGAGGCCAAACGTGAAAACCACAACTGTGCGTTGCGTTCCAAAAAGTTTAAAGGACAGCACGAATTGTCTCTTCCGTTTACCAAAGGTTACTTTGCACGATATGAAGCGCTTATCTCTCGGAACTTGGCTTGCAGAGAGGTATCGTGGCTCTTAAGTATCAGCTTCCCGATTCCTGGGCAGAGATTCGAGACTTGCCGATAAGCCTCGATTAAGCGTGTTCCAAGAGCATAAATAGGCAAAGCTGCGCAGAAAGGAAGATCTGATTTCGACGAGGTAGCTTAATGAAAATATTGCAGGTCGTGGAGCGATTTTATCCGAGGGCGGGAGGGGCCGAGCTACACGTATTCTACGTTTCTAGGGAGCTAGCGAAGCTGGGTCACGACGTCACCGTTGTTACCTCGAGTTCAGTAGCTCAGCAGGACGTCCCAGGTCTCTCAAACAAGGGGCTGACGCTGCGAAATTCATTGCCAAATTTACCCCGCTATGAAGTAAACGGTGACGGAGTGAAGATCTACCGATTTAGACCAAGGCTAGCGCTCTATACGTTGTACGTCGTGCCCGGGCTTATCCGCTATCTGTTTAACCATCTTCAAGAATATGACGTCGTCCACGTTCACCAATATTTGCACGCTGAGCCGAGCCTCGTTTTTATAACATCGAAATTGACAAAGACGCCATTCGTTCTCACAGCGCACGACATGATATCGTCATATGGCGGGTTTCGCGAATTAATCAAAAAGTGCGCAGATGCTGCCTTCGGGCGCATCGTGCTACGTTCAGCCGCTGCGCTCATCGCGCTGACGCCAATAAACAGGGAGCAGTATCTGCAACTTGGAGCCCCAGAAGGACGAATCAGCATCGTTCCGAACGGCATTACGCCGGAAGACTTCAGAAATCTTAAGACTTCGTCGCAACTCTTGCAAGACCTCGCCAACCCAGAACACCTCGTACTATTTGTTGGTCGCTTGGTCTCATATAAAGGACCCCAATATATTGTACAGGCGATTGCTGACGTTCTTCAAGAGTACCCGTCAACCAAATTCGTGTTCATTGGCCAAGATGACGGGTACGGCGTCGAACTTGTGCGACTGGCGGCCAGTGAGCGAGTCTCCGATAGCTGCATTTTTACAGGCCAAGTATCTGACGAAAAACTGAAAGAGTTCTACGCAACTGCAGATGTGTTTGTGCTGCCAAGCAGTTGTGAAGCATTTGGGATCGCCGCTTTGGAAAGCATCGCGGCAGGCACCCCTGTAGTGCTTGCCGATCTCGGTGGGTTGAGTTATATTCTTTCTGAGATCGGTGGTTATCCTATCGGTATGGGCGCTAACGTTTCTAAGCAAATCGCAACGGCAATTAAAACCGTTTTCAGTAATGACGTTGAAAAAGACATAGAAAAACAAAGGCATAAGGTGCTGCAGGATTATTCGTGGACGAACATAACTAAACAGCTGATCACAGTATATGAGGGGGCTTTGACTCGTTGAGGCCACTCATTGTTGCCCGGAACGCTCTTCAACTGAATGAAAGGGGGCAGTACCGCGCCATTTTTTTAACCTAGGACCCTCACTAGTGAAGCCCGAAATCAAACATCGAGAACTCACAAACGTCTTGGGGGGTAACCTTCCCATTACCGCAAGTGTAACGGATCGCAAGTATTATGAATTTATGGTTGCGGCGCCCCAAAAAAGAATTCGAATACAGATTATCGCAGTCGAGAATTGCCTCATTGGTGGGCCATGGGCTCGAACGACTGTTGCGCACTCGTCGACGAACACGATATGCTGATGCCAACAAATATGCGGTTGTTTGCTAACGTAATCATGACGCTAAGTTTGGTATAAGGATAGATGAAAAGAAGAGTCCTTGCTTGTTTCACGGGGATAGACGGGTCTGGAAAAACGACTGTTGCTAAGAAGCTGTGCGAGTCGTGCGTGACAGCCGGCATCTCTTGCAAGTACTTATGGTGTGGCTGGCGTGGCTTCGAGTCGTGGCTGTTCAAACCGTTCGCGGCGCAAACGAAGCGTGCGATGACTAAACAGGGTAACGAGCGCGGGATCGCGTCAGCACATGACAAGATTCCTTTTTTCGATTACCTGACGGTGCTTGACTACTTTATACGGGTGTGTCCGGCGCTTGTGGCTTCGTCGCTAAGAAACAGGATCGTGATCGTCGACCGTTACGTTTATGACGTCATTCTGGGCCTTCACGGGGCTGGCTCGAAGTCTGTCAGGTTCCTCACTTGGCTATTAATGAGGTTTCCTCAGCCCACAGTGATTTTCTACATCAAAGTCCCGCCCGAAATAGCATTTGCGCGAAAGGATGATATATCGTCGTTGGAGTTTTTGAGTCGAAGCGATGAAGAGAAACAGAAGTTGCTCAAAGAGGTCTCCGTCGACCACCTAATCGTGCTTGACGGAACGCGCTCTGTAAAAGAACTCACAGAAGATGCATTTAGAATCGCCACTGAGCTCGTAACATGACAAAAACCATCGTGCTCGGAATAGACTCGCTTGATCCTTACGTCTTATCCGAATACAAAGCCGCCTTGCCGAACTTCGCGCGACTAATGGACGCGAGTCCGACCTTGTTCTCTAAATCAGTCTTTCCGGTGGATACTATCCCGGCTTGGGCAAGCATCAATACCGGTTTAAGCCCTGGAAATCACGGGCTGCTCTACGTGTACGATATTTTTGACGCCAAGATGGGTGACTTGCAAAAACTCAGCATTGACGCAGTCAAAGGACGGACGTTCTGGGATTATCTAAGCAAAGAGCGCTATCGATGCGTCATCGTTTTTCCGCAGCTCATGTACCCTCCCTGGGACGTAAACGGTGCTATGGTAGGCATATCACCGCTAGAACGGCGGTTGGATTGGATATCTTCGGAGATCACCGTTGATTCGTACCCTGAGCACGTTATGGCGAAGCACAATATTCCTCACACGCTTCGGAGCCTATGGGGGGGATTTCCGGGAATCAAACATTTCGGAGAATGGATCACACTAGGAAAATCAGCACTCGAAATGGAAAAAAGCATCGCGATGTCACTTTGCCAGAACGAAAGCTGGGACCTTTTTTTCGTCTACTTCAACTTGTTAGACGTCATTCAACATAGACTCTGGCGATTCTTTGACGAACAGGATCCCGCTTATCCGGGGATCACACCATTCAAGGGTACGATCGTGGACTATTACAAGATAATTGATGGCTTTGTCGGAGAGTTTATCGACATTTACCCCGACGCGAGCCTAATCGTCCTGAGTGACCATGGCCACCACTCGAGGCCTGCCCGAACGGTCAACATCAACGAATTCCTAAGAAGAGCCGGATACATAACCTCGAAGGGCAACCGGATGAGGGCGCTCAGCAAGGTGAGAAAAAGCATTTTAGACGTTTCGAATAGATTGAATATCGAGCATTTCTTAATTCGGTTGGTCGTGATAAACGAGCGGCTCACAAAAGCCGGTAAGTCAATGTACTCGTCTGTGGGGTCAATCGATCAGACCAAAAGCCGCGCGTTCTTGTCGAACTTCACAGGCATCAAGTCGTATCCGCAAGGCGGGATTGAGATCAATCGAGACTTGGTATCAGAAGACGAATATAGGGAAATACGAAACGCATTGATTGCCTCACTCTCCGAGCTGAGATCGCCTCATCAGCAACCGCTAATGGAATGGGTAAAGTCGAGAGAGGACGTTGATTCTGGAAGGTTCTGCGAACGCATATATCCCGATATCCTATTCTGGCTCGCGGACGGATATGGCGTCGGGTGGGAGCTGTACTCGAGCCTCTACGGAAAAGCGCACGATCACAACGTCGCATCTGGTGGGCATAGCAAGGATGCTGTGTTATTGCTGAGGAACATCGATAAGGAAGTTAAAGACAAAGTCCCAAGCATCGTAAACGTAACCCCCTCTATATTGGACTTGTTCGATATAGATTGGAAGCCAAAATGCCTTGATGGGCAAAGCATCTTTGAAGGAGCACCAAACTACTAAGTATCGCTTGCTTCCCTTATGGCTGTTGTGCCTTCGCATATTATAGACCCAGCAAAGCGTTTGAACCATTTGTAAGAAGTAAGTTAGCGATAAAAAAACGCACGTAGCTCGCTATTATTGAGAGAATAGACCAGAAGGGCGAAGCATTATAACGTACGCCAAGAGGACTCTCCAAAACAAGCTTGAGAGTCAGGTCCGCTACCACTGATCGCTAACCTAACGAAGCCTCACACGATGTTTAAGTTAATAGGATTCTCCGAAGAGCGCACGCTTTTAGTCTACTTTGATGAGCTGTTTTTGCTAAGAGCCCCTATAAATCCTGTATATGCGCTTAATCTCTTGTATGGTAAAACCTCGCAGCATTAGCAAAACAGTCAGATAAATAGCCGCAGCAAGTACCATCGACAAAACTAAACTTAAGAACCCAGAGGGGCCCCATAAGAATAGAAAGAGGGCCACTATAATCGAACCGCAGACACTTTTTAAAATAAATCCTCCATTGACCTCGAACCTAAACTGTCTAAGCGAATAGTGCATAGTCAACACGAAAGCGAACAGGAATGCGAGGAAAGTAGTGAGTGCGGCACCTATGATTCCCAAATAGGGTATAAGTACTAAATTTAATCCAAAATTCAACACGGCACTGAGAATCCAAATCGTCCCAATGACAGTAGTCTTCTTTTTTAATGCGAGTGCTATGCCAACCATCGGCTGCGCTCCAAGAAGCGCAGTTCCCGCCGCAACGAACGGCGTGACTAAATACCCGTTTTCTGCAATCTGTTGGGTCGTTAACAAAAGCAAAAGAGGCTTTGACAAAATCGACAAGGCAAAAACGCAAGGTAATGCTATCCCCAAATAATATCTGAGTGAATATGTCAAGATCGTGCGAACATCTGCTATGTTGTCCTCGTCGTAGTGTTTTGAAAGAACTGGAGGAAGCAGTGTCGCTAATGGTGCTCCTACAATGCCGAGAATACTACCAAGGGAATATCCCGGACCATAGTAGCCCACCGCTGCAGCTCCTAAAAAAAATGCAATGAGATAACGATCGCTAGAATTTACTATCCATCCCGCTAGATTGCTCGGGAGCAATGGCAGACCAAAAGCTAGGTACTGTCTAATATGCCTAAACTTCGGGACAGCAACCCCAATCTGGACGAAGATGAGGGACAGCATCAGGGCGAATACAACAAGTTGCTGAATTAACAGTGCTACAACGGCGCCTTCGATTCCGTGACCCGAAAGGACAAAAAACGCTATCAGACCTGTGTTTAAATACGCATTGAAAACAGTTAAGAACGAGTGTGTTTTGATCTTTTGGAATGTTGTAAAATACTCTATAACATATAAAGTGAGGCACGCAATTAAGATGTTCGGTATCAGCAGCAGCGCTACGGTATTGTCGTTGTGAAACAAGCTTGCTGCGATTTGTGGTACAAATAAAAAGAGCAGCCCAGAAACAATTGAGCTTGTCAGCAATACGACGAATCCCATAGAGTAGAAGGCCTCTCGAATTTCACGTTTGTCCGTCGCCGCAGCTAGAAATCGAGTCATCGCAGCTGGCAGCCCTAAAGTTACGAGCCAGGGCAACAGGCCGACTGTTACCAAGATCAAACCCCAAGCCCCATAATCAACTATAGCGAGGTTCTTTGTCAGAATCGGAAGCAGAATAAGATTGCTGAGGGTTACTAAAGGAGTTGCTACTGCGGTCAATCCTAAACGACGAGCAGTAAGTGTGTATTTTTCCATTTAATTGCCCTACATGTTAGAAACAAAGCGACGTGCTGCTTAACTGTTGCATCCGGTCTTTTTTGATCTGCGACCCTCAAGCAAAGCTTACAATGTGTCACAAAAATGTGGCGGTAACCTTCAACAGGTCTTCCGGTACTGGTCTTCTCAAAATCGTCTATTTTCGCAATTCTCTTAACTCTCTCGCGGGCTTTTTCAAGGGCAATTTTGGTGGTATAACTCCTCTAATCCTTCACTAAACGTCCGCATTTTAATTCTTCATCCTGATTACGATCAATTCAACAAATACTGATTGGTATTAACGCAATTTCGCTGACTCACATCGAAAAAAATCTTACAGTATACAAATCACTTTATTACCAACGAAGCTTATGACGTCGTTGCACTATTTGTTTAGAAGCTAAACTCTATTTTATTAGTCTTAAGGAAACCAAACAGTGTAATATATAATGCACACTTGATTAACTCCATCTGTTCTGCCTTGACGTGTACGCTACTGTTGTGGGAAGCAGAAATAGCATAATTCGGACATCACTTTGTCACGCTGGCATCAAGGTAGCTCGTGTTATAACAGTTAAGATAAAAAAATCTGCAATATTTACAGATGACGCTATGCCAAAAACTGGATTTGGATTATACAGTAGGGCGAAGCCCCGAATTGCTGTTGTTTCTTTCCCGTGGAAGTCGCAGTCGCCTTACAAGTTTCTCTCAGAGCTCATTAGCATACTCGAACCGATTTCTGATACAATCGTGGTTATAGGTGGAAATACTGATCGCATCGATACAGCGCGTAGTCACAAGGTTGTTACTCGGGATATCGGTATCAGCATGCATTATCTAGGGGATCTAAAACCTAGGTACTTCTCGGCAGTGATGTGGATTTTCAAGTGGTTCATGATCCAGTATCGGGCGAGCTTGGAATTGATAAGAGCGCGTCCAGAAATAGATGTTGTAGTATTTTACATGGCGTGGCCAGGATACCTTCTGCCACTAGTTGTAACGAAATTGCTTCGAAAAAAGAGCATCGAAGTCGTTACGCGAGGCAAAGAGACGATTACGACGAGTCGGATCTGGAGGCTACAAGATCCGATCCTGTTCACTCTCTT
>Ga0209123_1000802_pt1 | contig 36375 bp, 37 predicted proteins | sample BarGraIncu00431A_FD_184500 | JGI IMG/M metagenome (GOLD analysis project Ga0209123, IMG submission 184500) | Arctic peat soil microbial communities from Barrow, Alaska, USA - Barrow Graham LP Incubations 004-31A (SPAdes) (version 2) | ecosystem: Environmental > Terrestrial > Soil > Wetlands >... | reverse complement strand
TGCCGACATGCTGTTGTCCCCCAGAGGCTTTCGCATGAGGTTAGTCGGTTGTCTTACATCGCAACGCAGGAGCGATGATTTCTGAAAAATATATATGAAGCGCACAACGTGCGCACGGAGAGGAGAGAACGTGATGACAAAGAATGAATGTGCATGTCTGCTTCGTAAACTTAAACCCCTCACATGGTACTACTTCTGCCAAATGGAAGCTTTGAACCTAGGACAAGAAGTACCGATCACCAAAAAAGCATTACAAGAGCAGCTTATGATCGGGTCACCTCAAACACTGAACAAGTACTTGGAGATTTGGGAGAGCTATCGGATGATTCGTAGAGTACAGGGTGGTTTTCTAGTTGCACAGCTGGATGGTGGAGTGAGTGGGATCAGTGAAACTCCTATTGTCAGACAGTTCAAGAATGCCAGAGAGGTTGTTAATTACTGGTGTGATCTTTATCAAGAGCACTACGGCCAGCCCTACGTTGTGAATAACTGGAGTTTGACTTCTAACCAAGTCAATAAGTTATTAATCTACCCGGACGAAGAGATCAAAGCTGTATTGGAAGCAATCATTTCTCTCTATGACAAGACATGGTCTAAACCGGCATACCCCCGGCCAACATTGGGAGCCGTGTGCATCTGGCTATTCGTACAGGCCCAGCCGTATGCAGTTAAAAAGGGTACAGGTGATCGAGTTGCACAAGAAAGCAGTGCAGATCTACTAGGGGATCTAGAAGCTAAGGGGTGGTTGTAATGGCAAGGAACAGAGTCAGGGACCAGTACAAGAACGTGGCTGTACTACTCAGACGGCTTGTTCACGTCGACAACGATTATGACGTGTTCGTGATTGTGGAGGAAAGTGCAGAGACTGCACGTTACAAAGCAGCATTCAATTCTAGGAAATTCTTTGATCTAACCCAGGAAAATCTTGTAAGCTGGGAAGATTGGTTGGACAATTCTAAGACCAAGGCAATCATACTGGGCTATAGCAGTAAGTCAGAAGGCATCGTCTATAAGGGTTATAACGATTATGAAAATCAGCCACTCAGTTTAATCGAAAAAACCTAAAAAATATAAAGGATGGGATTTAAAATGAAAAATATTAATAACGAACTTACAATTACAAATCACAACGGAGCTTATGTTGCTGACAGTCGGGATGTTGCTGTAATGGTCGGAAAGACACACTGTGATCTATTAAAGGATATTAGACGTTATGCTCAAATACTTGAAAGAGAAAGGGAAATCTCTTTCTCTGAATGTTTCATTGAAAAAATTTACACGGTGAAGGGGAATAAAAGAACTTACCCTTACTTCCTTGTTACCAAAAAAGGCTGTGAAATGGTTGCTAATAAATTAACAGGTAAAAAAGGTGTGTTGTTCACAGCAACTTACGTTAACAAGTTTAACGAAATGGAAGAAGTTATCATTCAACCCCACCCACAATTTATGCTCCCTCAAAATTACGTCGAAGCACTAGAAGCTCTAAGTCACTAAGTGGGTATTGAAGCACCATGAACATATAGAATCCCTCCCACTACGATTCATTTGGGGAGGGATTCTATATGTTGTTAAAAAGTAATTTCATCTCAATAGTTTGCATTTTACTATTATATTTTTATTAACTTGTCCTCCAGGGTTACGCCAGCATATAATTCTTCGTTTACGGCAGAAACAAACCTCTGTTTTTAAGTGGAGGTCTTATTTAATGTGTAGCATGTGGAAACGTCATTTTCGCCATATGGTGTAGGTTGGTGAGAGCATCTGAGAATGAAATCGGGGGCTGGAATCGTATGGAAGATTTATTCAAGATATTAGTATAGGAAGTGGAAGGATTTTCGTAATTAAAACAGAATCTTGCAAAGAGATTGAAAATAGGGGTTATTGTCACTGCAATTGGCAAAGTATTGGTTCGGATGCCCTAGCTTGCTTAAGGACAGGGAGTAAAACTGAGGAGGAATGAATTCATGGTTTGGCTCAATGTTGATAAACCAACCAAGAAGTGTACCTTACATACAGATAGTAATTGTTTCTACTGGCAACAGAAGAGTGAGACGGACTATAAAGGATTAGGCGAATTAAAGCGAGATGGTGGATGGTTGGGCTTTGCAAACGCAAAACAAGCTACGCTTTATTATCAAAGTAATTATCCTGAGTACCATTTCATTGAACATTGTAAACTTCTGGAATGATATCTTAAGGTAAAAGAAATCTATGTTCTCAGTGCAGAGAATAGGGGGCAGAAAACAATGATTAAAGCATTTTCGGAGCTATGGTATTTATGGCTTTTGGTGTTAGGTGGTTTTGTATTTCGACTATATAAGGCGAAAATCAAAGGTATCATAGGTGAAAAAACGATTGCAGCTTTTTTGACAAGGCTAGATCCAACAAAGTACATGGTGATAAATGATCTTATGTTGAAAACAGAGGGGAAGACCTCCCAGATAGATCACGTAGTTATATCAAATTACGGTATATTTGTAATTGAGACAAAGAACTACAAGGGCTGGATTTTGGGAGACGAGCATGGGGAGTCATGGACACAAGTGATTTATAAAAGGAAAGAGAAGTTTTATAATCCAATTAGACAAAATTATGGGCATGTCCAAGCTCTAAAACAAAACTTGCCAGAATATCAAGAAATAAACTTCATACCGATTATTGTATTTTCTATTAATGCGGAGTTGAAAGTAAAAACCGCCACCAAAGTGATATATTCAGTTAACTTGTTAAAAACTATTAGGGAACATACGGTAGAGACCCTGACAGATCAGCAGAAGGAAGCAATATATTCGAAATTAGTAAGGCTGAATATCGGGGGAAAGGAAGTTAGAACACAGCATGTTGAGGGAATACATAAAAAGAAGGCTGAAGTAGCGAAACAAATCGGCATTAATAGGTGTCCCAAATGTGATGGGGAGTTAACATTACGAAAAGGAAAAAATGGGGATTTTAAGGGCTGTAGTAATTACCCGAAATGCAGGTTTACGATAAATATTTAAACATCATACCGACAGCCAAGCAAACGTTGAGAAGTATTCGTCAGAGGCTTCAGGATGGGTGTAAGAGATATCAGGATGGAGGTAATGCCAAACTTACCATTCTGAATATCAGAACGATTTGAGCTTAGTATAAAATCATGAAATGATAATTTTAAATGCCAATATGATGACCCACAAATGTCCTGTAAACAGAGCATTCTACTTTTAAGTTCGTTGGCAATATTACCACCGAACCAACTCTACCCTGCTCATTTTTGAGCACTCCTAATCGTTTATGCGGGTTTCACGATGAATGAATATGGTGAATTTGATATACTGACCTGAGATTGACCTCAAAGCGTCCTTGTCATTCAAGTTGACATAATCTTACCTAAGTGAAATTTGCTATGATTAGAACGTCGTGTGAGCGTCAAAAACGGCATATGAGATAATTTGGGATTGATATGATAAAAATTATATATCTCGACAAACCTCCTATGTCATTCTTGAAAGTTAGTTTGCCCTAGTTCGTTTATGTTATTTGGTTTTTAAAATAATAGTTTGCAGTAGTTTGCTTACCTTTGAAAAATCATAAGTCGACAAAACTTCCTATGGATACAACTTAATTTCTAGAGTAAAATCGATTTAATGAGGGTTAAATGGAAATTGGTGGGAGGGTGTTGTTGCAGTGGAATATGACCTCTTGCATTTGCACATGTTTATTGAAAAAAAGAGAAAAGAACTTATTGAATTAGGCAATAACCGCAAATCCTTTACTGATCCAGATGTTGTGAAAGCTTCCCAGAAGCTAGACGCATTATTGGATGACTACCAAGAACTGCAATACAAGTTGAAATGCAAGGCTACTTGGCATAAGTGGTTTGAAAGTGATAAATGTGATGTGCCTTATCTGATTATTGATGATATGGTCGCGAATTAGGGCTATTCGTGTGATTTATTTCACAAGCTATTTTATTTAGTTTCTTTAATTATTACACGAGAAGGAGAATGGCTAAAGACGTATGGAATAGAGGTGCTTCGAGACAGTCAACAGATAAGCAAAATATAGCAAGACGAGCCACAGGAGGCCTATCTAAGAGGTTCTAAACCACTAGCAAAAGAAGAGCTTTCATGGTTAATCGTGAGTGGTCTTCTTCTTCATGTCGACTTTAATCCTCTCTAAGAGACCTGAATCATTAAATGAATGGATTCAATGATCTTGTTTATATCAAAAGGTTTTGTCAGGCAACAACTGATAAAACCTTTTTGTTGTGCTATTTTTATATCCTCTTGTTCGGAATAACCAGAGATCATTATTATAGGTAATTCAGGAGAGACAGCTTTGAGTTCTTCTGCCACTTGTACACCATTCATCCCAGGCATTTTTGAGTCTAGTAAGACAACCGATGGTACACATTTGTGGAATTTCTCAATTGCTTCTTCACCATTTTGGGCTGCCTCAACTAAATAGCCTTCATTAGCTAATACCTCTTGGAGTAAACTTCTAATTCCTTCGTTGTCATCGGCAATCAAAACTAACTCACTAAGCATAGTAATCAACGCCTTTCTACTCAGGATCAATGAGTGTTTAGTAAATGCTGATTATTCCCTTCTCTATTTAAACCCAGAAATCCTCTTTTAAGCAAATATTCTTATAATTAATAATTTGGGTATATATACATCCCCACGACCTAACTGACATTATGATAGTAAGAACGAGCAAAGGTAGGGTTAATCCCTACCTTTTGCATTATAAAGAATTAATTTTTTCAATCTTAGTGTGACTAGGGATTGGTATATCTGAGAGTAGTGTGGATACTTGAATGGCCTGCGATATTGGCAATTTCCGAAACTGTGAAACCATTCTCTAGGGCGTAAGAGCAGAAGAAGTGACGTAACTGGTGGGGTGTTAGGGGTTTAGGAAATTAGGTGTTGAGTCTATCTGATCGCTTGCCTAGCATTAAAGATAATGTGAATAATGTATTGAAATTTTAATAATATGCTAAAATACTTGTGATTTAGCATGAAATAAACTTATAATTATAGATGGAGCATTTCTTGACCAAGTCTATTATAAGGTAATAAACGCAGGAAACATCTTGCGACATTTGAAAAGACACAATAGTAGGAGGAAAAAAGGGTATGGCAATTGAAAATATCTCAGACCATGAACTTCTTAAGGCATTTGATGACTTAATTCCACATATACCATTTTGGTTTGATGATGAGGTTGTTTTTACTATTTCTAATAAAGAAAGATTTCTGAAAGTAGTTAACAGTAAAAATGTAATATTAAATACTCACGCTGGTGATATAATCCCAGCAGGAAGTTGTGCCTATGTATGTTTGAAAGAACAAAAACCAGTTACGGTACTCGTTCCCAAAAAAGTATTTGGGGTTGAACTTAAGACATATGGGATTCCTGTTAGAGATAATGCTGGAGAAATAGTGGGAACCTTTGTAGTTGGTAAAGTATCAATGAAGCAAGATATCACTAGCTTGTCAGAAAATGTAGCTTCTGCTATTGAGCAGATTTCTTCTTCAATCAACGAGGTTCTAGTTGGGGTTAATAACGTTTCTAACGTTTCTAACGCTAATAGTGATATCACCATCAAGGTTCAAGAATTAAATGCTGAAACGAAAAATACAGATGAAGTGTTAGGTTTTGTAAATGATATTGCTCAACGAACAAATCTTTTAGGATTTAATGCACAAATAGAGGCGGTTAGAGCAGGAGATTTAGGCAGGGGGTTTGACGTAGTAGCAAAAGAGATTAGAAAACTATCAGATTCTAGTAAAGAGTCAATTAAGAAAATTGATTCAGCACTAAGAAAAACGAAGAATTTAGCTGATAGCATTAATAAAGGAATAACAGGAACAAATGATGTGTTTAATAAACAAGCACTTGCTATTAAAGAAATATCCGCAAGAATAGAAGAATTAAACTCTGTTGCTCAAACCTTGAAAACCATAGCTGAAAAATTATAGGCTGGATGAAGGAAGGATGCTTATGAGAATCTCTTTTTACCAATTGGCGAAATGGGATCCTTTTTGTTTCCTTGAACACCAAATACCAAATGCGATGTTACTATGTATATCCAATAGGTGTCCCTTAGAATAGGTTTGAACGTGGTGAAATAATTTATCGGTGAAATGAGGTGCAAGAATGTGCTTTAAACATACCATTCTGTATTTTGGTTCGTCGGCAATATGCAGTTCTACAGCCTCGCTAAGCAATCAGAATTCCATGATGGTAAGATTATGCCAACTAATTTTTCAAACTCAATACAGGTTACTGAATTGAGTTTTGTGTGTTTTGGAGAATGCTGTATAACCTGCTCGTATGGGGGCTTTTTGGATAGGTGGGTGTGAGGCTATCTGGGTGGGGTAGAGGTATGTAGTTTAAATGTTTTTGGGGTATTCCTCTCTTAGAGCATCCATTTATGTGTGCTAAATGATAAATGGGATTAATTTTTGAGATGGGATCGTGAAACGCGACCCCATACCTCGAGGGGTACTCACACTATAAGTACCCTTTTCACCTTGTTATTTCCTCTATACCTTTGGGCAGGGGGGATTCGCCCTCCATCGACCTGTTGCAGTTTGTAACGCTTAAATTGTGTAGTCGGGTGGATATTTTGCCCACCGTCGATGATGTAGGTTTTCAAGACATCATTATTCTCGCCGACAATCGCTCTGTGCTACATGTCGATCCTTAATAAGGCCTGTTAAACTAATCAAACTTTAGGGATGGGATACTTAGGATAATAATTTTTTGAAAGCCAGAATCCATCAGAAATTCATTCTGGGAAGATTGTACCCCCAGAAACTTTGCGAGGCTCAGAATATGTCAATTGATGAGATAATAAGTACAACCAGTGTTATGTATTTTCGATATAAAATTGTGAAGAAAGTCTAATTCAAGCGTTGTAAAACTTATATGAATCCATCATACTGCCGACCCATTAATCAGGCACCTAGAGCATTACGATGAGATGTCGATGTAAATTTCCCAGATTAACCACTGGATCAAGGAGCAGCTCATATTAATCTTACACCATAGACAAAGAGAAGACCTCCCAAAATTAATCGTGATGGGAGGCTTCGCCATGTTGCTGTCCTTGGATTACGAAACAGATGTTAGTAGCTCTCAGGTGAAAAGTTGAAAGCCTAGTCTAGGTAACATTTATTGTATAATCCACTGTTTTAATAGTAGAGTTGTCTTCAAAAGATCGTTCATCAGAAAAGTGCATGATAAAGCTCCCCTTTTGAGTAGCTTGGAAAGTCCATATCAGTTCTGGGGATGATCCAGTGCCAGGATAAAGCATAGCAGTAGTTTTCTGAATTGATTTTATTGCTTCGTTATCTGTATTATAAGTCCACCAATACCCTCCGTCACTTCCGTAGGCATACATTACCACATTGAAGTATTGACCAACTTTTACGTTATTTGGAGCTATGTCAGTTACTTGAGTATTCGCAATTACTGGATCTCCACCTTTGTAGGATACTCTGTATACTGTGGGTTGGTCGGTAGATGTGGAAACAACTGTAGGTACTGTTAAAGTTACTACAGCACCAGTCGTGGAGATTGCTGTAGGAGCGACTGCTACACCTGAGGCTGTCACTGAAAAGTCAGCGATGGTAGGTGATACTGTAGGAGGATAATCTGAAAATGTGGGACTGCTCAGTGTTACAGTAATAGTACCGTCGATAACACTTGCACTCGTCACATGAGCAGGTGTTACTGTAAACTGCATCCTAATACTACTTTTCAAAGCAATACTATTTGGAGCGTCCGAAGTGACACCATTGAGAATATATAGGCTATAACTCGCTCCAGGTGTGTAATGTCCTATGCCAGTTGGATCAACCTGGACTGTTTTACTGTCTGCGGTTGATACGGTTGCGTAAGTATAATGATACTGACCGCTACTGTCGAGTACATAGATGTTTTGACGATTGACTGAGGACGCTAAAACAGGTTCATTGAATTTAATATTCCAAACCTTGTCCACTGCAACGTCTTTTTGGGCAGGCCATTCCGTATAAGTTTCATCTGTGGCGGGTACTGTTGTATCCTGTAGAGTTGGTTGTTGATCTGTAGCAAACACTGGTACTACAGATGACATTGTCAATAATAGAGTTAATGTTACTGTGGTAATTAGCCTTCTCATATTTATATTCCCTCATCTTTGCCTTTATCTGGTATTTATTATATAGCAAAGAGAAGGAGATTCAATAAATAATTCTATCATATTTGACGCGGATACGCCGTCCTTGAATTGTTTCAGACAGATAAGTATTGGCTTTCTAGTCTGAATGTAACATAATAGGGTTGTGTTACATTGCGTATTGTAAGTTTAAACTTGTGACAAATCTTTAGTCAGGTTTATATACGTAATAAAAAGAAAGCCAGTATCATTCTCGGATACTGGAAATTGGTTGGTCATATACTTTCGCTGTTTTTGTTGATAATGAGTTTTCTTGCAGTGCCCTAGAACGATGATTAAACTCAAGTCTTTCCTAGTCGACTGTACTATGTGATAGGGAGGGTTCAATTGGAAAAACCGGCCTCTTTCCTAAAGAATATATATCCATCACGTAAGGGGTATGATGGATATTCATGTATATAATATATATTTTTGAACTCGGGGTTTACTAAATGGTACTCGCCATTATCGAAAGATGAATAAATATTATATAAGATCTTGATAGGAAAAATAAGGATTGATGTCGAATGGATACGGAGAGGTCATTGTAAAATATTTTGGCTTAGTTCCTAACACAAACTTCTTACTATGTAATGCTCGATTTGCCAGAACTTCGTTAAGGCATCTAATATTTATCCTAAAAACAGATTATGGGTTGGTGCAAAAATTCAGGCATATTAAAATTAACGATTATCTGTAAACGAGAAGGCCAGTTTGGGCTTGTTAAAGCAAAAGAGATATCAAAGAACATCAAACCACTTGTCTCAAGTGTTCTGAGATTCTTTGAAATCTTTGTAGTATTTCATTGCAGCATTCCATGCTTCTGTTGGCGTTTTTGCCCAACCAGTCCCTTCATTGCACCAAGTATCATAGAAGCAAAAAATTGTCCAATAGTAGGGGAAATTTTTATTGTCATGAACATGAGGTGTTATTCCTATTTCGATTTTGTAATCTCTATGCAAGACTACCCCGCCTTTTGTGTTTTACATAATTATAGACAAAATAAGGAGGTTTTATTCCATATGTTAACCCAAAAAATAATTGACGAACTAGAACGACTAATAAATATAGCGCAGCAACAGGGGGGAAAACTAAACGCGAATTTAGTTTATCTTGCTGTCAACAATGAAAGCATTGAACAACAAGATTTAATAAACTACTTGTTAGATCATAATATAGATATTGTGTATAACGATGTAGAGCCTGACAATCCTGATGCAGGTGCGTTAAGTGATGATCTTCGTCCTTTTGATCCCTCTAAAATCAATATTACAATGAAAGCGATGACAATGGATTTGCTTTTAAAACGTATAAAGAACAAAGAAGTAGAGTTTAATTCTGCATTTCAAAGAAAAGCTGGATTATGGAGTGATGTTCAAAAAAGCCAACTAATTGAGTCCCTCCTATTAAGAATTCCACTGCCGGCTTTCTATATTGATGCTAGTAATGAAGATAACTGGATCATAATTGATGGACTTCAAAGAACTACAGCATTGAAAGAGTTTATTGTCGATAAAACCCTAAAATTAAGTGGAATGGAATTTTTTAAAGAATTAAACAAACTAAATTATGATCAGTTTCCGAGATCTTTCCAAAGAAGAATTGATGAGACCCAGATTAATGTATATCTTGTAAATCCTTCAACACCTATAAATGTTAAGTTTAATATTTTCAAACGAATCAACACTGGCGGTTTAGCGCTTGAACCCCAAGAAATACGAAACGCCCTCTTTCAAGGTGATGCTACTGAGTTTCTCAAGGAGCTTTCGGAAGATCCAGCATTTAACAAGTCAACAGGTGGAAGTATTCGTACGGATCGTATGCTAGATAGAGAGTTTGTTCTTCGTTTTGTAGCATTTTGCAATTTGGAACTCACTGAATATACTGGCAACATTGATGATTTCTTAAACCAAGCAATGATGTTTTTAAATAGTACAACGGTTAACGAACGACATGAAATTAAAGAAAAATTCTTATATATTATAAAATCGTGTTATTACATCTTTGGAGAACATGCTTTTCGAAAAATGGGTTCAGACGGCAGAAGACGACCCATAAATAAAGTTATTTTTGAGGCGTGGTGCAGGCAATTAAGTGTACTGAACCCATCTGAGGTCGACTTGGTTATTAAAAATAAAAGCAAGGTTAGGAAGTTATTTATTACATTATGTGAGAATGGTGATTTTCTGTACTCATTGAAGGGTAGTGACAAAAAATCTCTTCAAAACAGAATTAAATATGTAAAATTTTTGATTGATGAAGTATTAGGGTATAACAAGGAGAATCAAAATGATTAATCGATTGACAGTACGTAATTTTAAATGCTTTGAGGATATGAATTTAGAAATGTCAAGTCTTAATGTACTTAGTGGTATAAATAGCATGGGCAAATCTACATTGATTCAAGCACTTCTTCTTTTACGACAGACATATGAACGCGGTTCTTTGGATAAGGGACTTCATTTAAATGGTTCTTTTGTTAATATTGGAACCGGCAGAGATTTGCTGTGTCGTTATTGCGAAAAAGACGAAATAGAAATTGCCCTTGAGTTCAACACGAATCGTCTTGAATGGGTGTATAGCTATATTCCAGATTCCGATTACTTAGTGTTAAAAAAGCCATTTAGTGAGAGTGAACTTTCGACTTTAGAATCAACTAGTTTATTTTCAAATCATTTTGATTATATTTCTGCGGAACGGTTTGGACCGAAACGTAGTTATGGCAAATCGTACTACGACGTTTTTGACAAAAACCAAGTAGGGTTACAGGGACAGATGGCTGTGTATTACCTTTTTGAGCGAGGAAGAGAGAAGATAGAAAATAGTGCAGCTTTGCACGGAGCGGAAGAAAGCCAGCTTCTATTACATCAAGTAGATGCTTGGCTAACGGAAATAAGCCCTGGGATTAAGGTGGAAACTAAGGACTTTCTTGAAGCAGGTCTGGTTGGTCTAAACTATGGTGTTATAGATGGTTATGGAACTAATGAGTATAATGCGACGAATGTTGGATTTGGTATAACATATGTACTTCCTATTATTGTTTCTGTACTAAAAGCAAAAAAAGGGGACTTGCTAATTATCGAAAATCCAGAAGCACATCTTCATCCTAAGGGACAACGAAAAATGGGGGAATTAATTTCTAAAGTAGCATCTGGTGGTGTTCAAATTGTTTTAGAAACACACAGTGATCATTTGCTCAATGGAATAAGGTTGTCAGTGAAAAATGGATATTTAAATCGATTGTCTATTAGACTTAATTACTTTTACAGAAATCAAGAAGGTAATAAGATTAAGCATGAAAAATCTTCCCCAGCCATTTTAGATGATGGAAGTCTATCTGATTGGCCGGAAGGATTCTTTGATGAATGGGATGTTGCTATAGATGAACTGTTTTAGGGGTGCATGTTTATGCGAATGATATTGAATGAGCTTTCATTATGCTCCAGATGTGAAACGATAGAAGATGGTCACAAAGTAATGCAGGAATTCTTAGAGAATTACACCGAAATGGATAGGTTATTAACAGACAAAGGTATAATATTGATGAACTCATTCCATAATATCATGTTGACTGATGATTATAGTATTCATAACTGGACTGCAGATAAAAGAATTGAGAAAAGACTAAAAGACAAATTTAGAAGCCTAAGAAATAGAAGTCAATATGTTAATGAAGAGGAATACTGTAATAGTGAGTTTAAGGTTATGGAATTCAACCAAGAAATAAATGCAATTGGTTGCCAAATTGCCTATGAAAGAGAAGATGTTGTCATTAGTATGAGAACACATGAATTATGGGATGAATGTATAATTAAAGGGTTGTATTTTTCATTAAGTGATAATTTTAAGTATCATAAGCAAATAACTGTATCTGTTCCAAATGTTTCTCAACAGCCACATGTGCTCAGCTATAGGCAAAGTGCAATTCAAGATACTTGTTTGTTGATTTCTTCTGGTCAAGATCTATGGGAAAAGAAAGACATTCTCTATCCTCATCTTGTGTTTTGCGAAAGTGTTAAAGATCAGTTGCTGATGGATACAGAAAAAATTCATATAGAACAAATCATGAATAGATTGCTGAAAATGGAAGAATATTTTGCGACATATGACGGAGTATTTGACTGCAAATTGTTAGGACTTCGTGCCAGACAAGAATCAGAATCTGTGATAAACAGTGATTATGGGAAGCAAAGAATATTTCGAACACCTTATGGTGATGATAGGACCTTTTATTGGCATATTAATTTTGCGGGAAAATTTCCTGGTCGCATTCATTTTCTTCCTGAAGAGAAAAGTAGAAAATGTTTAATCGGCTACATTGGCAAGCATCTTCCTACTCCCACGTATAGAACTATATAAGAAGTGATTATAACCAATTCAGTGCCTACTGAATTACTTCGAAAAATTGGAAATACAACATCTTCAAAGCCCTATTGACCGTTAAAAGAGCATTTTTCTCAATATACAACTCTCCCTGTGCAAAACATCGGTATAAATACAGAATAAACCATTGACGTAAATCAATGGTTTATTCTCTTGTTCTAGTTTGTGATACTGACTGAATACTTGCGGAACCTTAGCGCTTCTTACGGATTCCTTTGTTGATTGCTCAATCCACCATATCACATTATACCCAAAGTCGATCTTCACAACCCGTTTGCATCAAGATTTTTGATACTGAATAATATGATCTTCGAGAGCCAGCGACAGTGGTACAGTACAGTGCGTACTGGTGGCGCTACCACGCTTCATTTTTAGGAGCTTATTTGATGTCTTCAATATTTCGGATCTTTGGCCCACTCAGTTATTCTTTCCGATATGTTTTCTAAAGCGCTCGACCAGCGACTTGGCTGATTTTCGAGTCTGTGAGATCGTTTCTGTATAGCGCATAGTGTTATTAGGTATTGGCGTGAATTGTTATTTATTGGCCCTCGCTAATAGGTAGTACCTATTAACTCAAGTTTGATAGGGGGGTTGAATAGAAACTGTGACTTATTGTATGTAGACTTATTGTATTCAAATGTGCATAATGTATCATGGGGTGAGGTATATGGACGCGTTAAAAGTCTTTGCTAGTAATCTGCGAAAATACAGAAATGAACTTAGTTTATCTCAAGAAAGCTTTGCGGAGAAAGCAGGATTGCATAGAACATATATCAGTGCCATAGAGTGCGGGAAAAGAAGTATCGCTCTTGACAACATTCAGAAAATAGCGGATGCGCTGGAGATTAAAACTTATCTGCTATTTATAGATAATTCAATTCATTTGAAGGAAGAGGGTGAAGAATAATGCCTTGTGTTGCAGTTGATTTATTTTGCGGTATTGGTGGACTGACAAGAGGTTTAGAGTTGTCTGGCATTGATGTTATTGCAGGTATAGATATAGATGGGACATGCAGGTTCGCATATGAAACAAATAATAATTCGAAATTTATCCATGAAGATATGACCAACTTAGACTCTGTCGATATTTTGAATTTATACCCCGATAACTGCATTAGGGCATTAGTGGGTTGCGCCCCTTGTCAGCCTTTTTCTAGATATTCAAAGAGATATAGAAAAGAGGGGCACGCAGATGAAAAATGGAGATTATTATATTCTTTCTCGAAGATGATTGAAGAAACCAATCCACATATAGTTTCCATGGAAAATGTCCCTGGATTATCCAAAGAAAGTGTTTTTAGAGATTTTACAAATACTTTAGCGAAGTTGAATTATCACGTAAGTTGGAATATAGTTTATTGTCCAGATTATGGTGTCCCTCAAAATAGAAAGAGATTGGTTTTACTTGCTTCAAGATTGGGAGAAATTAATTTGATACCCCCAATCTATACGCGCGAAAATTATCCAACTGTACGCCAAGCTATTAGTGGTTTGCCTCCGTTAGGAGATGGTGAAGTGGATGAACAGGATGCACTTCATCGTTCATGCGAGTTATCAAACAAAAATAAATTAAGAATAAGTCAATCTGTACAGGGCGGAACTTGGCGTGATTGGGATGAATCTCTCTTATTGAAGTGTCATAAAAAAAATAGTGGCAAAACATACCCATCCGTTTACGGACGAATGAAATGGGATGAGCCGTCTCCTACAATCACAACACAGTTTTATGGTTATGGTAATGGAAGATTTGGACACCCTGAGCAGGATAGAGCTATATCTCTTAGAGAAGGAACAATATTGCAATCTTTTCCAAGAGATTATGTTTTCGTTCAAGCTGATTCTGAATTTAGCAGAAAAGAATTGGGCATTCACATCGGAAATGCTGTGCCGGTCGAATTGGGAAGAGCAATTGGAATAAGCATACAACAACATCTGGGAAGAGTTGATAATAATGGTTAAAAAAGTAAAGACTGAAAAGATTATTACAATTGAAGAAAAGCAAGAAGCCGAAGCCCAGATTATGGAAATTGCAAAGCAGATTGATTATGACACCAAGGACTATACCATAGAACTTTTGGTAGATAAGTTTAATAGAGACGACTTTTTTATACCACCTTATCAAAGAGGGTTTGTTTGGCTACCCAAAAATAAAACTTTGTTTATTGAATCAATTCTCCTTGGTTTACCGATTCCGTTTATGTTTTTCGGTGATTGTCCAGATGGTCGTATGGAGATAATTGATGGTGCCCAAAGGGTTCAGACGATTATGGAATTCAGAAATAATACATTGAAACTATCCAACCTTAAAAAACTGACAAAACTTGATGGATTCTATTTTAAAGACTTATCCGATGCACAACGGAGGAAATTCTTAAATAAATCTATGAGAATAGTAATATTAGAAGAAACTACTCCTATTGGCGCAAGACAAGATTTATTTTATAGAATTAATACTACTGGAATAAAAGCTAATGATTCAGAAATCCGCCGAGGCTCTTATCCTGGTCATTTTACTACTTTCATTGAAGAATGTACCAAAAATCAGGAATTTATAAAACTTTCACCGATGTCTATAGATAGGACTAAAAGGCATGAACGCTTTGAGTTTGTATTGCGATTTTTCGCTTATTTAAATAATTACGAAAACTTCGATCACGATGTTAACACATTTTTGGATAGTTACCTTATAGAAAATCTTGAAAGTTTTGATGAGGTAAAATTCAAAAACCAGTTTGAAACCATGATAAAATTTACCACTGAAAATTTTGCATTTGGATTTGCAAAATCAGCGAAAGCAAAGTCTACCCCCAGAGTTAGATTTGAGGCTATAGCTGTCGGTGTTGCTCTTGCGTTAAGAGAAAATCCCTTATTGAATTTAAAGAATATAGATTGGATAAATTCAAAAGAATTTAAAGAATACACAACTTCTGATGCAAGTAATAACGAAGGAAAACTTAAGATTAGAGTAGAGTATGTTAAAAATCAGCTCATCAAGGGGTGAAATCATGCGGAATACATTTAGCGTTTTCGAAGATCGAAAATCAGAGATTAATTTCTATTTTTCAATAATGGTCGATATTGACGGAAATAGCCCAAAAATTAACACTCTGGATAATCATAGGTTTTTCAAAATAATGAAATCGAATTTTTTGCTAATGCTCTACAACTTGGTAGAGGCTTGTGTTGTCAGCGGTATGTCGGAGATATACGAAAACTTAAAAAACGATGCGTGTTCATATAATTCGGTAATTAATGAAATAAAGGTTATTTGGGCAAATTACAAAATTAATGAAATATATGGTCCTGTGACTGGGCGTTCTGCTTACGAAAATAGAGTGCAGCTGATAATTAATAATATAACAAATAACAATCCGATTATACTTATTAAGGATGCACTCGGAATAAGTGGGAACTTAGATGCAAAAAAAATAAAGTTAATTTGCGACAAGCATAGAATTCGCTACTCTTTAACACATAACGGGTCTTCATTAGAAAGAGTTAAAAACATTCGCAATGATTTAGCACATGGAGATGTTTCATTTAGCGATTGTGCAAGAGATATGCCTATTAACGAGTTGGAAGAAATCAAGGATGAAGTATTAAGTTTTTTAGATGGGATACTTAAAGGGATGAAGCTATATTATGATGGAAAATTGTATAAATTGAGCTAATGGAAATGTGAAGAAGAGCCTTGGAATATCAATAGATTTAATCGGGTGGTATAACTTTAGGCCCTTACAATACGGTTAGGATCTATATATTTTAGTTGAGACAGTTTTTCTCTTACTTCGCGAGAGAGTTGTGTTTCTAAGATGTTTTTACTACTACCGTACTACTACGCCAATAATTTTATCTGATTTTAGATGAAAGTCAGTGAGTTATTAAAACCCTGTAAGCCTTGCTACATAAGGACTTATGAGTTCAGGTGATTTCCTGTATTACATACGTCTGCAAACTCGTAATGAGCAGGTCGTCGGTTCGATTTCGATTTATATTAATCCGACTTCACCCAACGTTGTAGCCCAAAGACTTTCTTATGATGCAAGCGGTTGGAACTCTCAATTCATTCTTGGAATACTATAAAATTAAAGTGCTCGCGATGAAATTCGTAAATTGGTCGACATTTTAAGGAGGGAATTAATGAAGAGAATCTTTACTATTGAATCTGATTGGGAAGGTAATGCTGAAAAGCAAAGTTCCATCCTGCCCATGTTGCAGTGCATAAATGGAATTTATCCATCCGTCAAATACATATTCAGAACAGCCAACACAAAAGAGGAATTAAGATATTGTCTCACAAAGTTCAAACAAATTAGCCAGATGAATGGAGATTATTGTGCCTTGTTTTTTTCTGGTCATGGTTCATCAGGAAAAATTTACTTTGGTAGAAAGGCTTTGACGCTTCAAGAGTTAGCGGATGAAGCCAATGAAGTGGGAGACAGACTATTTGACGGACATCTTGTGCATTTTGATGCATGTTCAGTGATGAAGAATTCAGACAATGAACTCAAAGAATTTATTAATTCTACTGGTGCATCATTAGTAACTGGGTTCGATTGTGATGTGGACTTTATTGAATCGTTAGCATTAGAAATGATTTTCATTGATTATCTTAGTGATTGCAAGCAACCATATATTGCATACAAGAAGATCACCAAAAACCACACTGAGCTTTGTAAGCGCACAGGATTTATTGCCATGCAAAAATGAACAAATTACAAAAAAACATATTAATGGGTGCTAAAGACGTTTCGAACATTCAAAGGGTTGATGGGATTTCTAAGAAATATGGCCTTAGTAGTCAAATTGAGTATGAAGACAGGAAGGAATATGCTTTCCCTGATAGAGAATGTTTGACAAGAAAAGGGATATGGCTAGTAATGTCAGAGCTCTTATGAATGAAGGAGTTCGTGGATATGTTTATGTGGGATTCCCTAAGGAAGTTAAAATTTAGACGCGGGCGGCTAAAGAACATGGAGAAAAAAACTACTCAACTAGGATATATTAACAAAAATGATCAAATAAACATTGGACGAACAGAGAAGAAGGGTACAGATCATATGCAATGGTTTTACTCGATAGAATGTCAAAACTGTAATTTCAAGTACAATGCGAATGGATCAGATATCTGGCAACGAAAGTGCCCCAACTGTCAAGGTGGACGACCATGAACACAAGATTATTAGATCACCTGACTTTGTAAATATTATAATAAAAGGTATGGTAAGCTTCCGATATTTAACTTAGGTACAAACACAAAAAACCATTGACCTAAATCAATGGTTTCATCTTTTGTTCAAGTTTATGACTTTGACTGAATCTTGACTGAATACTTACGGTAACTTAGGGCTTCTTACGGGTTCTTAAGGTAATTTTGCTCAACCCCCGATATCCGTCAAACCCCAAGTGTAGCTTGTAGACCCGCTTGTATCAACACTTTAAGACTAGCTGTAAATTACAAAACAATGAAAATTGGTGCGGTCGAGAGGACTTGAACCTCCATGCCCTTGCGAGCACTAGAACCTGAATCTAGGGAAGTGTCATAGCTGACACTGCATTAACGCTAGATTTAGTAAAAGGCCGAAAATAGAAGGTTGAAATTTATTTATACTTAGTTTGTATAACTTCATGACACTAATTCACTTGTTTTACCTATGCGTGTGTGTAAAATGTGTGTACACACGGACAATAAAACGGAGCTGAGGAAGGTTATCCTAGCTCCGTTTTCTTTAGTAGCATTTGTTGGCGAGACATGCGTAAGTGGTTTTTTCGGTGCTCATTTTACCCAACAATATTTACAAATTATAGTAGTGTTTGATTGGACAGGAAACTACTTCTCTCTACATATAATCGCACGATTCTCACTTGCAACATCGTGCGATTTTGATATAATTAAATCATCTAATAGTTTGGACAAGGGGTGGTTTGAATGCTTATTACCGCGACTGAATTTAAAACAAACATCGGAAAGTATTTAACACTCGTTAATGATGAGGAAATTATCATCACGAAGAATGGAAAGGGTATTGCAAAACTCACTCCTTTAAAAGAAGACAAGGTGGAAATCATGAAGTCGTTTTTTGGTTCTCTCTCTAATGATATTTCTTTAGAACAGTCAAGAGTGGAAAGGTTAAAGAAATATGAACGTACTGATTGATACAAATGTCATTCTTGATGCAGGGCTAAACCGTATACCTTTCAATGCTTCCGCACAAAAGATTTTACTTCTTGTTGCAGATGAGAAGGTGAATGCATCCATTACTGCAAGCTCCGTAACTGATATCTACTATTTTCTTAAAAGAGATTATCATGATAGTGATCGAGCAAAGGAAATGCTTATTAATTTTTTCAACATATTTGAAGTTATTGACGTTACAAAAAGTGATTGTGAAAAGGCACTCAGTCTGCCAATGGATGACTATGAAGATGCCTTATTAGCAACTTGTGCTAAACGCAGGAGAATTGAGTTAATCATTACTCGCAATCTGAAGGACTTTGCTGAGTCACCAGTTAAAGCAATTTCACCTGATGACTTCCTTACTAATTATTTTTAGTAAAAATTATTCTTTCAGAGACGCTTTGAGAAATACTAATGAAATTTCTTAAATATGCCATAAACTGGGCGATCCGATATTTATCACCAAAAACGGGTATGGTGATTTGGTTGTAATGAGTATAGAAACCTATGAGCGTCAGCTTGCAATTGTTGATGTTTACCAGAAGCCCCTTATATCGACCGAGTGCACATTGCAACGTAGGTCATCGCAACTTTATCGGAAACGGAATTTGTCTGGCGGGGAATTCAGTGAAACTGAAATACCGGATGTCCTGGCGCACGTACTCAACGTGCGCCTTCCTTGAGCCCAGAGGGCAGGCTTCATAAGTACTCAGCGTCAGAGGCCCACTGGGTAGACCGATGCAATTTAGCAGGGCTTATGCGGACCGCTCGCTTCCTGAAGCATTAAGAACCGTAATTGCAAATGGAATGGAGAGAAAGTCAAGTGAATTTAGAAGAAAAATATAGGAACTATAGAAAAAAACAAGTTGGCCTACACAAGGCAATTTTGGAGGGGTTTGTAAGCGCAGATGACTATTTAAAGGCTGCTGCACTTTTGGGAATCCTTAATACTAATAACAAAGTAGTTATTGAATCCAAATCCGAAGAGGATGCCCTATATGATTTCAGTATATATGGAAATATCAGAGCCGGCAGCAGCGCATTATCTGAGTACATAGAAAAATATCCACCGGGAAATTCAGAGGACGAAGAATTATTGTCGGCCATGAAACGATCAGATGTTCAACTCTATGAAGTGGCGAATAGTAAAGAAGATGGATTTATAATTCTTAAAGATCAGTTCCTCAAAACTGAATCAATTAGGTTGATCGATATCGGTATGAGTGAGAACTTGAATCCGAATATACTTCTTTTTACCAGGTTGATCCACCTGAATGAGTTTAGTATGACGTCAGGATTGACCTTTGCATTTTCAAAAGATCACATCGAGTATCTGATGCAAAAAGCTCGCAAAATGATAAAGAAAATTCAAAGTGGCAATGATTCGGCGGACAGGTTTATTGCCTTTTTTAATCTCAACAGAATCGATGGTTTACCCGTTCTGCTTGAGAAAGTAAAGTAATGTCTTGAATCGTTAGTCAGGAGGAGTATAGGACGCATGGGCAAAAGCATTACAAAAATGTTAACTATAACAGAATTAAAAAAAAGGCTAAAAGAGCTCTCTCGGGAGGAAGTCGTGGGCCTTTTAGTCGAGACGCTTAAAATGAATAAAGATGCGCAAGCTTTTGTTTCGGTTAAACTACAAGGAGAAAAAGCCGTCCTTGAATTGGTCAAAGAGTACAAGGGGAAAATCCGTCAAGAATTCTACCCGGATAGAGGAGACCCTAAGATGAGGGTAGCTAAAGTCAGAGAAGTTATTTCTGACCTTAACAAAATTGCCAAAGAAACAATATGGCCGCTGGAATTAATGGTCTTCTTTGCCGAAACGGCTGTTCAATCTATTCATGAAGATGGTGATATCTTCGAGGATATGGGGGATTATTTCACTGACACGTATGAGGAAATTATCCAGAGGGTAAATAAAGAGAAAACACCCGAGTTATACAATCAATACAAAGAACGCTTGAAAGCGATCGCAGTCACAAAAAACTGCGAGTGTTGGGGAATTCAAGATTCATTGGAAGGCTCTTATAGCGATTTGAAATGGTCAGAAGACGATCAGGAGGATAACGAGGTCGACTGACGGTACTTATACTTTGAGTGCGCACTAAGAAGACAGCTGAGCAACTCAAAGTTATAAAGACGAACAAAATTGAAGCAGCGTTCTTACAATTTGACAGATAAATTACAAAAGGCAATCATGATCAAAACCGCCGAAGGTTATCTTGACAAAAGTGGCGTTGTAAGGGAAACGTTGAAGCTGTACTTGGCTGATATATTAAAGAAATTATAAATGGGGGCAAACATATGAGCACACAAAAAGAAAAGGCATGGGATTACGCCTTAGGTATCATTAAAATTGATGGATTAGAGCCGTCGCCGGAGTTTTTGGAACTTGTAGAAAAAGAAAAGCGGGGTGAAATCACAACAAACGATATAATCAAAACCTTGAATGAGAAATACAAAATGAAACAAGAAAGGAATGGAGATGATACGTGACCCATACCGGCAACCCAAAGTGTCTCGTCAAGATCTGTGAGAACTGAATCTTACCGTAGCAACGTGGTAAGAAATGCATCCAGCTGCTCTCGCTTTGCACACTAAAATGGCCGATCAGCGCGGCAGAAATATTCTTACCAACGAAAAATTCAAGGGAGTAAAAGTCTGTGAAGTTAGTGGTGCACTAATTTCACAGACTTTTTTATATACAAATATTTACAATAACTTGATGGTATCATATTATGTTTATAAGGTGATTAGAAGGAAATATGCATAAACCGTTTGATCCCTTGAAAGGATTCTAAAAGATATTATAGTAGTTTTAGTCTTTGTTGGAGAAGAACGCAAAAGTAGTTCTTTTGAAAACAACCAGCTTACATTACAGTGAAATATGTAACCAATTATTCGAAGTAGTCAGATGAATTGACATAAAAGCATAACAGATTGGAGGTGAAACACATGGGGAAATACACGGATGACGAAATAAGAAACTTCCCAAAAATCACTTGCAAAATTGCAGCGGATTATCTTGGAGTATCACCTATGGCCGTGAGCATTGGTATGAGAAATGACCTGTTGCCAATCGGATTTGCAATTCAAAATGAAGATCAGTACACCGATAGCTGGAGCTACCAAATTATTGCTGAACGATTGATTGCGTATAAGTATGGGAAGATAACCGAAATTCAGATACAAAGTATTGAAAAGAGTCTCAACACAATTATTTCGCAGTTTGAAGAAATGAAGAAGGATCTGCTTTTTATATTAAGCGAAAGCGCAGTGTAGGAAACATAAAATTATTTGAATATGCGTTTTCGCTTTCTTGGGATACAGATTCATCACAGGAAGAAATAGAAGCCGAACATATTCCCCTGCCGCCAAGAAGCAGCCAATGAAAGGAGGGATTACGATACCAGAAGATCAATCCATAAAACTGACTCGAGAGCAGTTGTACAATGAAATTTGGGAAATCTCAGTAACTGGTGTTGCAAAGAAATATAATGCGCCCTACGCCGAATTACTTAAGCTTTGCAAAGAGAAAGATATCCCAATCCCACCATCGGGATACTGGACAAAATTGAGTTTTGGCAAACCAGTGACAAAAACGCCATTGCTAGAGTCACCGATCAGTGAAGTTACGCTGCCCGCCAACTATACTTCAAATCGTTCCAAACGTTCTGCTGCTTCTGATGCCGCTACCGAAGCAATGGTTGAAACTCAGCAAGCGGAAAGCTCAAATATTGAAGTGAAAACTGAAGAACAGGCCGAAGTGTCGGAAAAGATTTCGGTAGACGAAGTACCGGATGTACCTCAAGGCGATCAGGTTACCTATCATGCGGGATCAGGTGAGGGTAACACCTATAACCGGCAAAAATTGTATGAGGAGGTATGGGCGAAACCGGTCGTTGAGGTTGCTGTTCGATACGGTGTATCAGACGTGGCGATACATAAAATTTGCAAATCGCTCAATATACCAGTTCCTCCACGAGGCTACTGGGCGAGGCTTCGCGCGGGCGAAAAGCTGAAAAAGCCTCCTCTCCCAGCTACAGATGGGATCATAGAAAAAACGGGGGCAAGAACCTTTGATGGAACAAAGGAAGCTGGCGACCAACCACAGTTACTTGGATATTTGACAGAAAGCGAGCGTCAAAAAGTATTGCTTGCCGCGCAGCAAATCCAGATGCCGGCCGAAAATGCGCAACTGAACAAAAAAATTATTGCATATAAGTCCGTGGTCAAAGAATGGAATAAAATCAACACCAGACCTGATGGTGCGGAAAGAAGCACTAAAAACTATTCTAATCGTCCGCCGTTCCTGGCCGGCATTATTTCAAACGAGACCCTTACACGTGTATACCGCATACTCAACGCTCTATTTAGTCAAATTGAAAGTTTGGGTGGTTTTGTCAATGACGATCTTTCCCTCCTGATTAGAAATGAACAGGTCTATCTTGAAATAATTGAGGGTCAAGATCAAATCAAGCATGTAATTACAAGGCAAGAAGCACAGGAAATACTTGTATATGAGGACGCGAAGCGCCACCATTCTTGGGCTATAGAACCCAAGATTCGCAAATATGACTATGTCTTTAACGGGTTGCTGAGGATCATCATACGTCAGAACAGATATTTCAGGGATACGGATAAAGTCAATGTCGAATCCAGACTCGGTGATATGCTGATCGAACTCTATGAAGAATCTGAAGTGGTTCGCATTGACCGCGAAGCACGTGAGGAAGCCCAACGTAAACAAGAAGAAGAGAAAAGACTGCACGAAGAACGTCGCAATCGCTATAACGCCGAAGTTGAGCGAACGATCGGGCTGACAAACTTGGCACAGGACTATGACGCAGCCTGTAAAATCAGAGCCTTTATTTCGGCTTTGGAGTCAAACGAAAATATGGATGAGAAAACTCCTACATGGATCGAATGGGCGAAAAAAAAAGCTGACTGGTTTGACCCCACAATAGCCGGAACTGACGAATTGCTTGGGAAACGTGAGCATAAAAATAGCGAGGATCAGAAAGCTCTTAAAAGATCCGGAAACTACTGGTGATGATTGGCTAAAGCTGGTCCAATCAAATAAATGTCTGAACGATATGTTATGCTTAATTCAATAATATAGAGGATTTCTGAATTAAGCATAACATCGATATAAAGATAATAACGGGGCGAGGTGTAAATATAGAAAATTGATAAGAGCACAGTGCATTTTGTTGTAGATGGAAAGCTTGGGCCATGATAAAATGATGTGGAGCTATAATCGCACTTCCATTAATTGCATGTTCGAGTGCTTGGGGGACGGATCACTACTGCTCGCAGTTCCGCGCAAGGACCTCTCCTTACCTCTATAATTCGACTTTATGAAGATGGCTTGAGACGAGGATCTATGACTGAAAAGTTTTAGTGCAGTAATAGATAGGGTAGATTACACTTATCAGTTACTCTGCTTTTGATTTGTGCGTAACTATCTTCTGATTTTATTAGAATGACTAAGAGGGGTGATGTCATGAGCATGGAAACCTATGGACGGCAGTGGGCTCAAGCCCTTTTGGGGGGAGCTCATGTTTAAGGATTTTAGTGGTTGGGTAATCTATGACGGCGCACATGAAGGTAGCGGGAGAAGCGAAAAAATATGGTTAGAGCAACCTACTGACCATCAAATTGGGTTATTTAAGTATAAAAAGGATCTGGGAACAAAAGATCATGTGTCAGAAAAGATAGCATCAGATCTCGGGACATTACTGGAATTGCCTTGTGCACAAGTGGAAATAGGTATTTATGATAACCGTGAAGGCTCAATGAGCTATTTAATAAATAAGGATAATGAAGAGCTTGTTGAGGGAATATCGCTTATCAATCTATACTACCCCAATTATAGTGCCGAAGAAATGTATGATGCTTCTTTGGATGAATACTACTCTATACCAATGTTAGTTAAAGCTATAGAAAAGTATGGGTTACTTAAAGACTTATTGAAAATGCTTATTTTTGACTTTTTAATAGGTAATTCAGATCGGCATCAAAATAATTGGGCAGTCATTAATACTGGGAATGGTGTTTATGAGTTCTCTCCCTTGTATGATAATAGTTCATCGCTGTGCTGCTATATATTAGACATAAATCTAGAGAGCTATCTAGGTGCGGATTTAAGAAGATTAGATTCTATTGTGCGAACTAAGTCAAAGTCAATAGTAAGAATTGATAAGAAAAATAAACAGATGCCAACTCATGCAGAGGTCCTAGAATATATCAATAAGCAATATCATGAAGAAGTCAAAGATTTTATGGAGTTAATAGCGTTAAAAGTTACGCCTGGGAATATAGATAAATTGCTAGAAGATTACGCAGAAACCCTATTAAGTGAAGATAGAAAGAGGCTAATAAAACTATTTTTGCTTGAAAAGGTTAAATTAATGGCTAAGATAATTGGAAGAGAGGAGGCGTAAAATGTCTGTTAAAGATGGTAGAGATTATCTTTTACTTATTTGGAAAGAACCAAAATCAAGAAGGAGATATCTTGTTGGTGAGTTATCTAAAAATGGTCAATTTGAATTTACATACAATAATGAGGTTCACAAGGCCATAGAAGATGGATTTGAATTGCTCATTGCTTTTTCGGAAATTGATAAGTTATATAAAAGCGACAAGTTATTTCCTGTTTTCGCGAGTAGATTACCAGATCCAAAGAGAAAGGGCATTGAAGCCATTCTTCATAAATACGGTTTAGCTGAGTACGACGCCTATAAGCTTCTCAAGAGAAGTGGCGCTAGGTTACCTATCGATAATCTTGAGTTTATTGACCCTATTTTTGACTTCGAGTCGGGAAAAATTGTGAGGCGATTTTTCTTGGCTGGTTCAAGATATTACCTTGGTTGTGAGGGTGCAGATTGCAACAAATCTCATGATGTAAAATTAAATGAAGAATTAAGATTGATTCTAGAATCGGAAAATAAGCAGGATGAATATGCGATTAAAATAACTAATAGGGCAGGCACATTACTTGGCTACTTACCACGTTATTATGCACAAGGCGTTAGCCAGCTAATCGGCAATGAAACAGTGATAACCTGCAGAGTGATTGAGGTAACTAAAGATACAGGATGTGTAGAATGTATTAAAGTAGAGTTGACGATCAAAATAATTAGCCCTACTTTTGTCTGAGCTAGCGTTCGGGTCGGAAAAGGCCCTCGTTGCTAGAAGAGAAGAATCACCCTGTGAGAAAAGAACGTTTTCCCTGCATGTAACAGATCCCACCACGCTTCTTAACAATGCGTACCAAGGTGGGCCTTTTTATTATTGGGGAAATCGTCTTGGTAAAATTGACAACAAGACTACAAAATCTAAATTATGGTATATTATAGGAAAATAGTTTAAACAGATTGGACTTAAACTGCAAGATTAATGTGAAGGCTAAGGTAATTAAAGGGTGGCACTATGACCTTTGAAGAATTGCTTGAAAAGTATCAAGCAGTGTTGCTCGAAAACAGCAATCTAAAAGAAGAAATAGAAACTTTAAATACTAAGCTCGGTGTTTCAGAACATCGGGCTGTTCCTTATGGACGTTTGGATAATACTTCTGTGGATAGCTTATTTCCGGCACTTACTACATTTACACAAGCATCCTTTCATGAATCAGAAGGCGAGACTTTACAATCAAACATAAACGGCATGTCAGACCCTAAGGAAAAAATTATATTATTTAAGTCGCTCTTTAAAGGTCGGGATGATGTTTATGCTAAACGGTACGAAAACAAAAGGACAGGGACAAATGGATATTTGCCGTTCTGTTTGAATGAATGGAAATCTAAGTTATGCATAAAGCCAAAGGGCAAATGCGCCGCTTGCTCCAATAAGGCCTATGCTCCTTTGGATGAAAAGGTTATTGACGATCATTTGCGAGGGCGTGGCAATTTAGTGGCGGGAATATATCCTCTTTGCCTTGATGAAACTTGTTACTTCTTAGCCATTGACTTTGATGATGGAGAGTGGCAGAAGGATATTTCCCAGTTTAGAGAGGTATGTTCGGAATTTGATCTTCCGATAGCGATTGAACGCTCGCGGTCAGGAAATGGAGCCCATGCCTGGATTTTCTTTGCAAGACCTATAGCCGCGATGTTGGCAAGAAAACTCGGAAGCGCACTACTTACCTACGCCATGAACAAAAGGCATGAGATTACCTTTAAATCGTATGACCGGTTTTTTCCCAATCAGGATACAATGCCAAGGGGCGGTTTGGGGAATCTGATTGCTTTGCCCTTGCAAAAAGCTGCAAGGAGTGAGAATAATAGTGTTTTTATTGATGCGAATTTTGAGCCGTTTAATGACCAATGGGGATTTATGGCCACCATTCAAAAACTCTCTGAAGATGACGTTATAATGCTCATATCAAAACTTTGCAATGGAAATGAACTTGGGATCTTGAAAGGAGATGATCAGGAAGAACCACAAAAGCCTTGGGAAACAAAAAACACCGTCAAACTTTCAAAGGATGATTTTCCTCAGACAATAAAAATTGTCAAAGCAAATATGTTATTTATTCTAAAAACAGGCATTTCTCATCGAGCGTTAAATCGTTTAAAACGCTTGGCGGCTTTCAATAATCCGGAATTTTATAAGGCCCAGGCCATGCGATTGCCAAACTATAAAAATAAAATACCAAGAATAATATCATGTTCTGACGAAACAGAAGACTATCTCTGTCTGCCAAGAGGGTGTGAAGCAGATGTAAGGGCCTTTTTTGCAGAACTAAAGATTGAACCTGAAGTTATTGATGAAACCAATCATGGCAGAAGCATCGACGTAGAATTTAACGGCAGTTTAAGGGATGAACAACCACGGGCACTTGATAAATTACTAGAACATGATATTGGAGTACTCTCTGGGACAACCACTTTTGGGAAAACTGTAGTTGCCATAAAGCTGATTGCTGAGAGAAAAGCTAATACGCTTATTATCGTTGATAAAGTAAATTTGGTTACCCAGTGGAAAAAAAGATTAACGGAATTCTTAACGATCAATGAAATCTTGCCAGACAGAGTCGAGGACAAAAAGAGAGGGAGAAAAAAGGCCAATTGCATTATAGGGCAATTGGGGGCAGGAAAGGATAACTTGAGTGGAATCATAGATATAGCTGTTATGCAATCATTGAACAGAATGGGTGAAGTGAAGGATTGCGTGAAAAATTATGGCATGATTATTGTGGATGAATGTCATCATATTTCAGCGTTCAGTTTTGAGGCGATACTTAAGAGTTCGAATGCAAAATATGTTTATGGACTAACCGCAACGCCTATACGAAAAGATGGGCATCAACCGATCATTTTTATGCAATGTGGCTCTATACGATTCAAGGATGATGCAAAAAAACAGGCAGAGAAAAGGCCCTTTGAGCATTATGTCATACCAAGATTCACATCGCTTAGAGTCCCATTAGATAAGAATGAAAAGGATGTATCGATCCAAGAGCTGTGTTCTGAAATTGTGGTAAATGAATGTAGGAATCAACTGATCGCAGATGATATCGTTCGAAGCTTTGAAAGTGGTAGAAACTGCCTGGTATTAACTGAGAGAACGGCGCATGTCGAATTGCTTGCCAAAAAGCTGAGTGAGAGAATTCCTGAAGTGATCTCTTTAACGGGTGGAATGGGAGTAATACGAACTAGGGAGATAATGACACAAATATCAGAAACACACGCTGACGAGCCGTTAACCTTAGTTGCCACTGGCAAATACATTGGGGAGGGCTTTGACGAACCACGCCTTGACACGTTATTTTTAGTGATGCCAATATCCTGGAAGGGCACCTTGCAACAATATGCAGGAAGGCTTCACAGACTCTTTGCCAATAAAAAAGAAGTACAAATTTATGATTATGTCGATATTCATGTAAGAATGCTTGAACGGATGTACCATAAACGGCTTAACGGGTATGCTACGATTGGGTATAAGGCAAAAGGGGAAAGTAGTGCACCAGAGGCAATCAATGTGATTTTTGACAAGAGCAATTTCTTATCGGTTTATACGAATGATATTATCAATGCCGCAAGAGAAATTCTGATTGTAAGCCCCTTTGTTACCAAGAAGCGTACTCTGCAAATGATGCAACACCTGAAGATTGCTTTAGAAAATAAGGCGAAAGTCATCGTGATAACCCGGCCCATTGGAGATTTCAAAGACAAGGACACGAGTGCATTGCAGGGTGCCTTGGACTTATTAAAAGTTGCTGGAGTAAGTTTGGTTTTCAAAACGAATATACACCAAAAATATGCCGTCATTGACCAACGAATCGTATGGTATGGGAGTATCAATCTTTTAAGTTTTGGTGGTGCCGAAGAAAGTATCATGCGACTGGATAGCCCAAACATTGCTAATGAATTAATAATGAGCATGGACAAATAACACAACCGGGAACCATCTATAGTTTCCCGGCTGTAATGTGGGCTTAGCAATGCAGATGTTTGTATTATGAGACTTGAAAGTATCAGTAATTTAAAAGTATAGAAAAGCGGAGCGGGTTTAACTATGAGTAGAAAAAAATCAAGGGTACGATATGAGCTTGACAGCGGGGATATCAGAAGCTTAACAATTGAAGAAATAAAGGTGATCCTTCGTGCGGCTGAAGAACTTATAGCAACCGGGGGAAGGAGTATGCTAGCAAAGATTCTGAAGGGCTCCAAAGACAAAAAAGTGCTGGAGCATGGACTTGATCAATGTCCGGTGTATGGATACTATCGGGAACTGACCTTACAGGAAATAACCCATCGGATTGATTGGATGATCAAGAAAGGCTACCTTGAAATAGAATACACGGATAGGCTTCCAATGCTTGTATTCTCAAAAATAGGCTGGGAAATTGAGAGGGAAACATATGCGAAGGAATTATTACAAACGTTTGAACGACTTCTAGACGGTAAAGACTACAGCTTTGTTCAAGAGTTGAAGGACAGGAACAGAGGAATGATTATACTGTTCCTTGAGAAAATCAAACAGACCGGGAATGCTAGGTATATACCAATCTTGAAAGCTTGGAAGGAAATTGAATGCAAAAAGGTGCAGGCTGAAATTCAAAGGGTCATTGATTATCTGCTGAAAGAGGGAACAATATTTTAGATGAAGGGTTTGGGCAACAGCTGGTTAAAGGCGAGTAACTAGTAGCATTCTTTGCCGACATTAGAGGGTATAAAGCCTTTGTAGAGTATTGGAATTCAAAGCTGTGAGCTATATTGTTAGATGTGCAGTATTTATATTAGAGGAATCTTAACGCGTTAGAGGTCCACTGGGTATACCGATGCAATTTAGCCGGGCTAATGCGGACAGCTAGCTTCCTGATGCATGAAGAACCGTAATTTAAAATAGAATGGAGCGAAAGTCAAGTGAATTTAGAAGAAAAATATCGGAACTATAGAAAAAGACAAGTTGGCCTACACAAGGCAATTTTGGAGGGATTTGTAAGCGGAGATGACTATTTAAAGTCTGCTGCACTTTTGGGAATCCTTGATACTAATAACAAAGTTGTTATTGAATCCAAATCCGAAGAGGATGCCCTATATGATTTCAGTATATATGGAAATATCAGAGCCGGCAGTAGCGCATTAGCTGAGTACATAGAAAAATATCCACCGGGAAATTCAGAGGACGAAGAATTATTGTCGGCCATGAAACGATCAGATGTTCAACTCTATGAAGTGGCGAATAGTAAAGAAGATGGATTTATAATTCTTAAAGATCCGTTTCACAAAACTGAATCAATTAGATTGATCGATATCGGTATGAGTGAGAACTTGAATCCGAATATTCTCCTTTTCACAAGGTTGATCAACCTGAATGAGTTTAGTATGACGTCAGGATTGACCTTTGCATTTTCTAAAGATCACATCGAGTATCTGATGCAAAAAGCTCGGAAAATGATCAAGAAAATTCAAAGTGGCAATGATTCGGCGGACAGGTTTATTGCCTTTTTTAATCTCAACAGAATTGATGGTTTACCCGTTCTGCTTGAGAAAGTAAAGTGAAAGGTATGCTCAATGAGAGGTGATTATCATGACGGATGTTTTTGATCAAATTGCAACTCTGGTGAATGAAATGTCGTTGTCTGAATTGCAAAATACTGTGCTGCGGCTAGTGGAGAAAGATTCGCATGTCCGAGGTGTGCTACATCAAGTATGGAAAGAAAAGGAACGGGAGACTCTTTTGCGAAAATCGGTTAAATGGACAGCTTCAGACTGGTTGGAAGCAAGAATACATTTTGAACCGATCATTCAAGACGAGCTCAGACAGTGCGCTGAATGTTTTGAAGACCGCTATGAATTCGGTAATATCGATTATGATGAAGGTCGCTTTGATTTTACAGAGGGTCTTGATCAACTTAATCAATGGTTTACAGAGCTACTGGAAATGGCAGCCGATGGCGAATGGATCAACGCTTCAGTTGGCTTACTGCTTACACTACAGAGCCTGGACGATTGGGCAACAACAAACGGAGATGAAGACCTCGGCGGGGATGATTTACAGGAGGAATGTAATCAATTTTGGAGCAAAGCAAAAGAACTTTGTGCCGTCATTCGGAATTCGACGGCTCCCGACTCGAATAAAAGTGCCTTTTTCCTCGAATTGATTAACTGGATCATCGGACTTTGCGTAAAAGAAAATGAGTGGCCGATATGGAAAGAGCTGCTCAGCTCATGTCTGTTCTCCTCTGAACATTACGAAAGACTGAAGGAACATGTGCAACTGCTAGAACCGAGCTTATTTGCGCATGATTATGTAGAGAAACCCGTCAGAGCTGATGTGGTGCGCTGGTGGATTCAGTCTAGTCTCGATTCGGATCAAGAAGAGGAGGCGGAACGCGCAGAAACTATGTTGGCAGCCTTCGATACAGAGACTTACGCCTGCTTTGCCCATTATTTTGAACGTCTGGATCGAACGGATGAGGCCATCACTCGACTTCAGTTAATTCTTCGACATATTCAAGAACAAATCCAACGGAAATCGTCTGAACCTTTTGGTGTGTTGAACTCTCCTTATGAATCTGAGCAGCAAATAAATCGTCTCTTTGAATGGTTGATTACGATATACGAACGAACGGGACGCCAAACGGAAGCGGAAGCCTGGCGCGTCCAATGGTTCGAAACATTACCGTCACTTGAATTGTTCAAACTCTGTCTCGATGTGGTGCCGTCAGAGGAAAAAGAGCGTCAATCGAAGCAATGGATCGCTGATGTTCGCAGACAGAATAAATATCGATTCACAGATTTGCTGATCGACATGCATCTCCACATCGACGATCCCGACGGGGCTTGGTCAGCATATCATGAGGAAAATCCTAAAATATCTGATTGGATCACAGTGTCCACTCGGCGGTTGTTTGAAAAGATCAAGCAACACGATCCGATACGACTCGTTCCCGTTCTCCGTCGATATGCGGAAAAGAGAATTGCGGAGAAAAATCGCAAAAGCTATCAACGGGCAGTAGAATGGTTATCGGAATTGAAATCAGTCTATCACTTGCTCAATCAGACCGAAGAGTGGTTCTCCTATTTGCGAAAAGTAAGGGAGAGTCACAGCCGCCTACCAGCTCTGCAGGATGAAATAGCTAAAGCTAAGCTCTAAGCCACTTTGGAAACTGAAATTTCCCCTACGACATATAAGGTGGGCCTTTTTATTATTTAGGGAATCGTCTTGGCAAAATTGACGACTTGCTCGATGGACATCAGGTGGATCAGGCAAGGTGCGATTGGATAGCCCAAGCATTGCTAATGAATTAATAATGAGCATGGACTTTCTAAGGTCACAGATACGCCAAGCATGAAGTCCTCACAGAATGCCATGAATTATAAAATTGCGGCCTATCATCGCGTTGTTTCCTTGGTGGATTTAAAGACAGCCTTAGCTGATGGGTACCCGGTTGTCCTTGGGATTATGGTCTGTGAAAGTTTTGAGTCTAGCCAGGTTGAGGCAACCGGTATTGTTCCGCTGCCAAAGCGTGGCGAACAGTGCTTGGGTGGTCACGCGGTTCTTGCCGTTGGATTTACAGATGATGCCAAGCGCACGGGTACCGGGATGGTAATTTGCCGGAATTCATGGGGAGATAATTGGGGAGATAAGGGATATTTATATTCCCAAAATAAGGTCTAAGAGTATATAATTTAGGAAAGAACAATTTCATGGAAGAATCAAATGCCTATAATAAGTGAATTCTTCGGAATAAAGATTACAATGTACTGGGAAGATCATGTTCTACCGCGCTTTCACGCTGAGTACTGCGAACATAAAGTTATTGCGGATATTGTAAATGGTACAGCCATAAAGGGCGTATTCCCCTTTAAATAGCTAAAATTGGTCTTAGCTTGGTGTAAAATTCATAGAGATGAGCTTATGAGGAAAAATTAAGCCTTACGATGCTTCGGAGTTAGTTAAAAAGGGAGTATTTAGTCAATTACAGAACATTGATCTATTCAGAAAATCCTGCACGATATTAAATAACACCCTTGCTTGGGATAAAAGTGGTAATTATGATCCAGCTAATTGTCTGGATATTGACCCGGATAAACTATATGATTCTCGTCCGGAAGTGGATGAGCCAACATCATTTTCTACATTTCTAACGATAAATAAAAGCTAGATATTGCAAGTATGGATTTGGGGCCACAGACTCTATCGAACAGAGGGTTTGCGACATCGGAGAGACTATGAATGTAGTAACCCGACGTCGCAAACCCTCGGAACGTTATGTGACAGATAGCGCTACTATGGATATGTGTGAAAGGAGACTGCATTATTAATAAGTTCGGGGTAGTTATCGCTTTCATTTTTGGCGTTGTCCTGACTACGGGGTGTGGTGTAAATGTACAAGATATATCATCTGATCCATGAAAAATAGAAATTTTTCTAATCAGGAGTTCCACATCTCATTTGACTATCCTAACATGGAAGATAAACAAAGGGTATGCACCGGATCGGTATGAAGGAAATACAGGATATTTCCAGATAAATGCGGTTTCAGGTGATGGACTAACCATCGATCAGGTTGTCGACTCAAACGTAAATCACAAATTGAAGCCGTAATATTTGATAAGGGGGTTCATCTTGAGAAAGAGAGTCTTAATCCCTATTTTCATTATTTTGAGCATTAATCTTGGTGTAATAACTATTGGTTGTTCAAGGATTAGCATAAATCAACTACCGGAAGAATTGGATAAGATAAAATTAGAGGTCGTTTCCAAAAGTGAATTACCAGAAGGAATTGGCTATGCTATAAAACTGAAAAACGGCAGCTCGTTTTTGATTAAACAAAATACCGTATACATTAGCTATCCAGTGAGGAATGAAAATAGCGGGTATATATCAAATAAGGCCAAAGTCGAGGCAGTTGGGAATAAATTAGACATTTGTCCTGGTGAAGAAATAACGTTGGATGCGTTTATCCCAGATGCTTTTGCTAGTGACAAAGTGGATCAACATCGACTTCAGTATGAGATAAAGGGTTATATCAACGAAGTAAAAGATTTAAACCATTTTGAGCAGTCAGGCGGGGATTTATTACATTAGAACCATTGAGGGAGTTGCCACCACTCATAGCAGAGGGTTTGCAATATCGGAGAGAATATGAAAGTAATAACCCGACGTCGCAAACCTCGGGGCGTTATGCGCAATACGGCTTTTATGCGAATCTTCCCAGAAAGGAATTGGTTAAATGAAAATATTTCAAGTTGATGCTTTTGCTAATGAAGCATTTAAAGGTAACCCGGCAGCTGTATGTATACTAGATAATGTAAAATCCGATTCTTGGATGCAAAGTTTGGCCAATGAAATGAATTTATCCGAAACAGCTTTTTTATTTCGAGATAATAAGGTGTTTAATCTACGTTGGTTTACCCCAAAGACGGAAGTTTCTCTCTGTGGACACGCTACATTGGCAAGTGCACATATATTATGGGAGGAAAAAATATTAAAAGAGAATGAAGATGTTATATTTAGTACAAAAAGTGGTTTGTTAAAAGTTAACAAAAGAGCGGATTCGTGGATAGAATTAGATTTTCCTGCCAAATTCATTGTGCAGACTGAAAAGCAAAAGTTCTTATGTGAAGCATTTGATATTAACCCAAGTTATGTTGGTCAATTTTCAACTCCAGATGGAAACTTGTATTTACTTGAAGTTCAAAACGAAGAAATTGTAAAGGAGCTAAATCCAAAATTTGAGATCTTGAAAAACAGTGATGCGAAGGAAATTATTATAACCAGCATTTCTAATGCTGATAATTACGATTTTGTCTCAAGATTCTTTGCTCCTGGTGTTGGAATTAACGAGGATCCGGTTACTGGATTTGCACATTGCTTTCTAGCACCTTATTGGGGTAATAAACTAGGTAAGAACGAATTAATTGGATTTCAAGCATCGTCTCGGACTGGAATCGTTGGGTGTATTTGGATTGGAGATAGGGTTGTTTTAAAGGGGAAGGCAGTAACAATCTTCAAAGGAGATCTTTTAATTTAGCGGCACAAATACTGGCCGTAATGAGCATAACAGCGTATCAACACTTAGCAAAGATGAATGTGGTTGGTACTCGTCGGCAATACGCGGGACGTTATCTGAAACCAAACGCACGGCCGCGATACCATGTCGTGGATTTATTTAGTGCTTTGAAGTTTTTCTGTATTATGAATTCTGGAGATGATGATCGATGGGATCAAATAGTTTTGGCGAGTACATAAGATATATCGAATTAGATAGAAACAAGGTTCCATCATTTTCTGAATATCCTTTTAATTTACCTGCGATAAAGAATTTAGATACATTATCTTTTCATCCGAAAGTAACATTTATAGTTGGAGAAAATGGTTCGGGAAAGTCAACTATTCTGGAATCTATTGCGGTAAAATTTGGATTTAATGCTGAAGGAGGGACTAGAAACTTCAACTTTTCTTCCAGAGCTACTCATTCAGACTTGAATCAATATATAAAAGTTGTTAAAGGAACAAAAAGACCACAAGATGGATTTTTCTTTAGAGCGGAAAGTTTCTACAATTTTGCCACAAATATAGATGAATTGGATTCGGAAATGTCCTTTGGACCGCCATTAATAAATTCTTATGGTGGTCGTTCATTACATGAACAATCACACGGAGAATCATTTTTTGCAGTATTTCTAAATAAATTCAGCGGTAAAAGTATGTACATTCTGGATGAACCTGAGGCAGCTCTATCACCCTCACGGCAAATGTCTATGCTCACTAGAATGCATGAATTAGTTGGGGAGGGGTCTCAGTTTATTATTGCGACTCATTCTCCAATAATAATGGCCTATCCCGATGCGCGGATATACCAAATAAATGAAGGATTCGAACAGGTAAACTATGAAGATACAGAACATTATCAAGTCATGCATTCTTTTCTAAATAATACACAGAAGATGCTTAATATCTTATTGGAATGATCTGAGGGATATTATTTAAGGAAGGGTCTGTAATGCCCCCGCTTGTCAAGATACGATTTTGAAAATCTTAAGATAAACTCCTTTCTTCACAATCGGTCTTGTTATTCTAAACCTAACGAGTGCATTAACCTCCTTTACTTCTCTGGGGTCATCATAGGAAACCACATGTGCATGTTGTTATACCGCTT
>Ga0209123_1000801_pt1 | contig 36382 bp, 37 predicted proteins | sample BarGraIncu00431A_FD_184500 | JGI IMG/M metagenome (GOLD analysis project Ga0209123, IMG submission 184500) | Arctic peat soil microbial communities from Barrow, Alaska, USA - Barrow Graham LP Incubations 004-31A (SPAdes) (version 2) | ecosystem: Environmental > Terrestrial > Soil > Wetlands >... | reverse complement strand
CGAGTCGTGAGATAATCTAGCTTCTGATTTTTAGGAAACGTGACCGAGTGGCCGAAGGTGCTCCCCTGCTAAGGGAGTAGGGGGTGTAGAGCCTCCTCGAGAGTTCGAATCTCTCCGTTTCCGCCAAGACAATGGAATCAACAACTTAGGTGAGTTTTTAGGTAACTAAGACCTCGCTGTTGATGTCCACTAGAACCCACTAAAGACCACCGAAAGGTGGGTTTTTGGTGGGTTTTTTTATTTCCACATTGGATGATTCTTCACATATGGATTTCCAAATTGCGCTCACACACCTGAAAGACCAGTTTCCGGGTCGTGCTGTGTTGTATGTGAACGACTTAGCCCAGGTTTTGGGCAAGTCGGAGAGCGCTTTGTCGCATCTATTGACACGCCATGAGCTGCCATTTCAGGTCAGGAAGGTTGGAAGAGAACGCTGTGTCGACATTTTTCAGGTCGCCCAATGGCTTTCAGGTGCGATGGATTCAAAAAACCCACCAGAAAAACCCACCGCAGGCGTGAAAGCGCCAAGTCCTAAAACGAAGTCAGCCTCCAAAGGTGTGGAGTTGTTGACGCCGATGATGGCAAGCATTTTGAATAGTCGTCACGATGCCCCACAAGCTCTTGCACGGTTTGCAAGTGAATTGACTGACCCGGATGGGCGTTGCTTCATGACTGAGGTCGCGGCACAGTTGATGTTCTCCCGAGAATCGGTGCCATCACAGTTCGTCGTTCAACTTCGCCGCAATGAGAGCATTGACCTTGGTGGCATGATGCGTGGCGACGAAACTGCCCATTTTGATACCCATGCCGCAGCCCACGGCTACCTAAGGAGCCTCCAAAGCAGGAGTTATGGTGATGCCGCCGTGCGGCTGATGCTGAAGCGGGGTAGGTTGGTGTTGCAACACTCGTTCTACATTGACGGGCAATGGCACGTTGTTGAATTGAGCCCTTTACACAAGAGGGGCAAATCTTGGGGTTTTGGGGACCCGTTCTGACGTGCGAATTGTTGGTCTATCTTTCACGGCCCAAACCTGAATGAAGATGACTGATGCAGCCACCAAATCGCAAGGGCGTCGCACGTTAGCGGATTCGTTTATGCGAGATGCACAGCGTGAGTCGACGCCTTGGCGGTCACGTGCGGATTTGGCGTTTGAGGCTGTTTATCTCTACGCGTTAACGGTGCTTGGTGAGCGGGCTGACGACTACAAGCATCCTGACGCCCAAGTGCTCATCGCTGCCGCACAAAAGCTCAATATGACGCCTGAGGAAATTGGGCCAGCGGTAGAGTATTTGGACCACCGGTACGACCCGGCCATGCCCGATAACGGTAGCGCTTACCGCGTGTTGATATCAATTGCTAAATCGCTTGGCTCAGAAAAATGACCTGCCGTGGTGGCTGAGACCTTCAACATTTGGGCTGGCCAACCCTACGATTTGACGATGCGCACCAAAGGCGTGGTGGCCGCGATAAATGCGCCAACATTCAGAACAACCGTCGCCCAAAAGGCAATCCGAAACGAGACTTTGCTGGCTTTGTGGCGTAGCGTTTCCTGTGCAACGATGGCCCCGGGCCATCCGCCGAGTATGCCCAGCATCAGCAAGGTCGATTCGGATACGCGCCACTGCCTGTTTTGAGCAGCGGTCTTGTTCCGCCAATATGCCAAGGCACATGCCAGGCTCATGCCCAAATATCCAACGGCCAATAAAAATGTCGTGCCCCAAGCCAGTGTCACGCCCATGTAAATAAATGCGAATCTGGTCAATGCAACCGTGCTTCCAGTTCCCCAAGATGTGGTCGATTTTCCGAGTGTCCGAACGTTTGAGCGGGTAGGGCGCACCAATGGAGGACGTGTGGGCGCATTTTTTTGACGGCCATAAGCTGCAAAACTATTTTTCAGGGCCTCAGTCTGGCGCGTCTTTATCTGTTCTGGCAATTTAAAACGGCGTTCGTTCAGCTGATTTTTCTCCATCGCTCCATCTTAAGTGAGGACTTTGGCTTTGTCGCATTGGGTATCGTTCACACCATGCGCATGGTGCTCTCACTCTTGACTTGAAAAGCTCCTTAGATCACAATAACCGACTAGACAGACTAGTTTGGAGAAAGTTATGCATACGTGGCAATTACAAGAAGCCAAAAGCCGTTTCAGTGAGGTAGTTGACCTCACACTCACTGAAGGTCCGCAGATGGTCACGCGCCGTGGGCAAGATGCAGTCGTCATTCTGTCTGCCAGCGACTATCGGCGTATGAGTGGCACCCCATCATTGCTTAACCTTTTATTCAATGCACCTCGTGGCGAGCCCCTGGACATAGAGCGCTCGCAGGAACCCATTCGGGATATCGGCCTGTGAAGTACATCCTCGACACATGTTTGTTGTCAGAGTTGGTCAAGCCGTCGCCGGAGCCAGCTGTTCTTAGCTGGATGCACGAAAGAATCGAAAGCGACCTTTACATCAGTGCGATGACCCTGGCGGAACTTCACCGTGGTGTGGCGAGGCTACCAAGCTCGCGTCGCCGAAATGAGTTATCGACTTGGCTCCAGCAGCTAGAAGCTGGTTTTGAGAACCGGGTGCTGCCATTCACCCAAGAAACCGCTGGGTCCTGGGCTCAGATGTGCGCAAAAGCAGAGTCCAAAGGTAAGCCGATGGCAGCATTCGACTCCATCATTGCAGCAACAGCGCTGGAGCATGGTTTTGCACTGGTAACTCGAAATATTCGGGATTTTGAGCATGCCCCAGTTGTACTAATTAACCCTTGGTTCGAAATCTGATTTGCACTTGAGCCACTGGGCGCCGTATGTTGGGCTGCAATTCATCTAGGACAAGCACTGTCAGCGCGTTAGCTCGGCAATAGTTTGACTGTGTTGTGGAAACGCAGCCACCAGCATGGCCCGGTCGGCCAAACAAAAGTCGGCGAAATCAAACCCGGGCGCCACGGTACAACCAACCAGTGAAAACGAGCCACCAGCAGCCACCCTGGAAGCAAACCAGGTATTGGCCGGAACCACATGTTGATGGACTTCGCCTCCCAGGATGTCGGACCCCAAACGTGTGCTGCACAGTTCACCACGTTCATTGAGCTCCAGTACCTCCAGCGCCTGACCAGCGTAGAAGTGCCACATCTCGTCAGATTGAATTTTGTGGAACGCTGAAAAGTTGTTCTTTTTCCGTAGAAAGTAAATCCCTGTGCTGACGCTTCTTTGAGCCGAGATGCGGCCACCGCCCTGTGTCACGTCCATCAGGTGATGACTTCGGTAGGTCTCCTTGAAAAAGCCACCTTCAGGATGAGCCTCCATTTGCAGGGCGTCGATATAAGTTTGGGCTGTGGGTGCCATATAAATATTAGAAACTGTGATTTTCAGTGCTGCACGCAGTATGCCGAACAGCTATTCAGCCAGGCGCCAGCGACCAGATTCAGGGTACACACTGACTCGTGCGCCGTTTACCCAGACTTGTTCATCATCCAGAAGCAACGATGTATAAGGGTCGATGTCGAAGGTGACGTCAAGTGCATGCCCGACGTTGACATTTTCGATGGGCAACTCCCAGGTCAGGAATATTTGGGTGCAATCCTGGTTGTCGGCGAAATCGGCCACATTTAAGGCGCAGCTGTTGCGCTCAATGACAGCGTGAGGTTGAGCCGTATCGAATATCACCACAGTCCCTCTGGTCAGGGGAATTCGAAGACCCGTAGCCGGAAAATGCAAGTCCAGACCTCTGTCATCGCTTAGGAAGAGATTGCAAAAGGCCATGCCGCCATACTGTTCCGCGTCATGGTGATACTTGGCGCCGCGACAGACCATCAAGGCGACGTCACTGGCGGCAAGCACCTCACCCAGTCCGAGGGAGCGCGTCCATTCGGACACCCCCTGCACGCAGTCGCTGTATTCCGGCCAGCGCGCACGCGCTCTCGGCAAAGGCAATTCCTCCACGTCCCCGGGTTCAAGGTTCAAGCGCGACGACATCTCCCTTTTCCAATCTGCCGTCAGCCTTGTAGGGGGTGCCGGCACATCGACGTTGCCGGTCAGCACAACATCACTGACGCTTCGGCTGCGGATGGCATCGCCACTCCAGAAATAGGCGGTGGGGATATCAAGAAGTTGATGCGGTTGAGGGGGAGGGCGCATCTTGTCAAAAGGTTGTTGGACCTTCATATTTGAAGGTGTCGACTCGGCCAGGCGACTCACCAAAGCGCGGAATCACGCATATCCGTCATGCGTCTGCGCTGACGATGGCGGAAAAATACGCCAACAATTGAAACAAGCAGAATCAGGCCGAGGACTGTACCGACTATGAAAGTCGTTGAGGTCCAATCGCTAATTGTGTTGGACGACCACAGTTTTGCCGCCGCCAGAATGGCCGCAGCAGCTAAGGAGCCGATTGCAAGTTTGGACTTACTGAAATTCATTGTGATTAATGATATTCCAGCTCAGGCGCTCAACTCGCTGCATTACTACAGACGCGCTGTGCGGCCCTTCCATTTGTGCCAACCACTTCAGTTTGCCGGGTCTATTGCGCCATCAGTGACACCGGCGGTGTCACTTGCCGTGACGCTGCCGGCAGGTGTCGGTACAGCGTAGGCAACGACACGCCCAAATTGAATGCAACATCCCGAGGGGCCGCTCCGCCGGCTAACAGCGTTCGCGCCGAAGAGAGCTTGCTGTCAGTCAGCACGCGCTTGCGCCCACCAACCCTGCCTGCGGCCCGAGCTACCGCCAGCCCTGCCTGGGTGCGCTCGACGGTCAGCTCGCGCTCCATCTCCGCCAGGCTGGCCATGACGTGGAAGAAGAACTTTCCGCTTGGCGTGCTGGTGTCGATGGAGTCCGTGACGCTCTTGAACGCCACACCTTGTTTTTCCAGCTCGCCAATTTGGTTAACTAAATTCTTCACTGACCGCCCCAGCCGGTCGAGTTTCCAGACGACCAGGCGAGCCAGCACATCTTTCAGATAGGCATACGGATCATGCCCGTTGAGCTTGGCGCTCTGAATCAAACTCATCACCGCAGCGGCACGCTGCCCCGCACGCAGGGAGCCTGCGAACAACCAATTGTTGCGACAGATGGCAATGGGGCGAATCTGGTTCTCGATCCAGTTGTTATCGATTGGCAATTGCCCGTCATCCAGGAACTGCGTGAGCGCACCCCAGCGCTTAAGACTGTAATCAAGCGCGCGGGCGGTAGCCGATCCGTCGGTGATTCTTTGGCGCTGCAACAGCATCCACTCTTTAAACGCATCAGCCAGCGGTTTTGATTGTCTTTGCCGGATTTGTAGGCGTTCATCAGCGCTGAGATGCTTGACCTCACGCTCCACGTCATAGAGTTGACTGATAGCAGCCGAATATGCCCACCAACAATAGACGCTTATGCATAGCTATCCATAAGCGCCTGAAGCCGGTATTGGCCTGGAAAACTGTTCGGGACAGCCGCCACCGTCAAGAACACGAAGCCGACATCCACCGAATAGCGTTTATCGGACGCCGCCTGGATGTTGGCCGATGGCACGAATGGGTTTTGAATTTTTTTGGCACTTCCTGACTTTTTCGGTGCCATTGCCGGTTCATCTCTCTTTGATTGGTAACGCTGTTGCCACCGACCGAAAACCCCCGGGGTCAATATTCAATCGGCGTCGACACCTCAGACAGCCGAATCAAATTGCCGCCCGCTTTCTTGGCTTGGTACATAGCGGTATCTGCCGACCGCAGGAAGTCGTCATGCGTTCCTTCGCGGTCGATGAATACCACCACGCCAATGCTTGCAGTGCAACGATGCTCAATCAAGGCATCTACCGGCGAACCGTGCGTGATCGCCAGTCTGTACGGTTCAGCCAGAGCGGTTCTAATTTTTTCCGCGGCGCTGCCCGCAAGAGCCGTCGATGCTGCTTTATCCTCATTCAAGTCACCCATCATCACCACAAACTCATCACCGCCAAAGCGTGCCACAGTATCGACCTCACGCACGCAGCTCTTCATGCGCGTGGCTGCCTGCACCAGAAGCAAGTCGCCCACCCCATGTCCATGTTTGTCATTGAGCGCCTTGAAATTATCCAGGTCAAGAAATATGAGTGCGCCGTAGCGGTTGCTGCGCTTGCTCTCGGCCAGTGATTGGATCAGCCTGTCACCCATCAATCGACGATTAGGCAAGTGGGTCAGCGGGTCATAGAAGGCCAGTTCCCGAACCTGCTCTTCCATCTGCTTGCGCTTGGTGATGTCCTCGACGATTCCAAGCCACAAGACCTCGCCGTTTGCCTGTGGATCAGGTGTCGATCCAATGTGCAAATACTTGACATGCCCTTTAGACTCAACCCGACCGCTCCACTCAAATGGGCACAATTGTTCGATCCCTTCCTGATTCAACTTAATGAAAGCATCTCTGTCATCGGGGTGAATCGTCTGGAATACGACTTTGGCATCCGCGAGAAGGCTCTGCTCGCTCGCTTCGAACAATTCTGCAGCTCTTGGACTGACATAGTCGAGCGCGAAACTGCCGTCTTGCTTGCTTCTCAATATGTAGGTGCCAAACGGAATCTTCGACACTAAGATGTCATATTGCTGTTTGCTATGTGACAGTGCCTGCTCCGTCTGTTTGCGCTCGGTGATGTCGCGCCAGACGCAGTAGATGACCTGTCGATCTAAAAGCTGGATTGCTGCAAGGGTCACCTCGGCAACAAAATTCGTCCCGTTGGCCTTGGTATGTATCCACTCGAATCGATGCAGACCCTTGTCTTTGGCAATGGCCATCATGCGTTCGGCCTTGACGTAGGAGTCTTCCCCGTCGGGTTGTCTGGGCGGCGAGAGTTTTGCGGGGTGGACGTTCAGAAGTTCGTCTCGGCTTGGGTAGCCCAGGGTCTTGATGGCAGCCTCATTGCATTCAACAAACCGATTGCCGTCAATGATCCAGGTCGGGTCCGGCGACAACTCGAATAGCTGTTTGAAGCAGCCTTGATCACCTGGGGAAATTCCACCAGATGCACCAGAATTACCGACACTTCGCATGATGAACCATCCCTTTGTTGCCATTTATTGGGCAGCCAGGGCGAAGCTGCTATGCGGTTCTTCTATTTCACGGAATGACGGCCTTGAACCGGTAACCCCGCAGCCATATACCTTCGACAAACATTTAGGCCGGTAGCTTTGCGTCACCACCTTTCGATGGTTTTGCCCTTGGCGACGATGTTACGCCCAGTTACAAGAAAGTCAAATTCGACCATGGTCCATTCGCCGAGATGATGGCGCCAATGGTTGCAGTTGGTTGGTGGCGGGGGCTCCCGCAGGCAACATAGCCGCCTCATTGTTGACCTTAAGGCTGAAATCACGTCACTGAGTATCTTTGATAGCTTTGGAACCATCGTAATCCAGGATGAATCATTCGGTTATTTTGCCCGCACGCTATTCGCCGATTTTGAGAATTCCAAAATTCCAAGGCAAATGCACGGTATTTTCTGTAGAGACAGGCTGTCACGCATGTCGTGGGTAACGTGTTAATTCGTGTCATCGCCAACAAGCTCAATCCCTTCGCACTTTGTCGCAAGCTACTCATCAACGCATCGCGTACCGCCTATGCCCAGCTTCAGCTGTTCCGGGCTGCTGTGTAAGTAAAATCGGTCAAGCTTTAAAGGAAAGTAGCGTTTAATGTCTTTTCCTCAAAAAGACGTTGCATGCCGAAAATAATTTCCCTCAGAGAAATCAAACCCCGCGAGATGCTTGAGCTCGAACGCTTGGCTAAAAAGGGGACTGCCTTTGAAGCACGTCGTGCGCGTTTCATATTGGCATTGGTCAATCTCTCGGGGCTACGTCCCAATCAAATCGGCGCTGCCCACGGTTTTTCTGTATCCACCAGCAGCAACTTGCGTGACCGCTTCAATGCCGTGGGACCTGAGGGCTGCCGCTACCAATTCAATGAACTGGCCAGTCTGGGCAGGTGCAAACTGTCGTTTGAAGCACAGGCACGCGCCGTCGCCATCGTTAAAACTGAGGCCCTCACGCTGGCTGGTGTCATGGCCAAACTCAAACAAGAAAAGCTGGTGCCCAAAAATGAGACGAATGGGCGCTACGCTTTGGCCGACACATTGAAACGCGCGGGCATGAGTTTTCAAAGGACTCGGTACAGCTTAAAAAAAGCGAGACCCCCAGCGGTTTGAGCAAGTCAGCAAAGACATTGAAGTGCATTTGGCGCAGGAAGCTGCGGGCCTTGTCCGTGTGCTGTTCGGCGATGAAAGTGGTTTCACGGAAAACCCGCCATTGACGCAGGCGTGGGCACCAAAAGGCGAGCCGCATGCCCATGAGATGAAGACCGGCACGCGCGCCCGGCTCAATGGCATCGGATGCTGTGACTTCAATCTCAAACCCGTCAGCATGTGGTTCAAGGAGGGACGCGTGGGAGGCGCAGATTTCAGGGCTTGGGGGAATGCATTAGCGACCAAGTGAAATCCGGACATTCCAACGCATCTATGGCTGGACAACGGCCCCATCCACACCGCCAAAGCCACCCAGGCCTTGTTGGGCCAGTTTCGCTCTTTGCAGAGCACTTGCCCCGCCTTCGGGCGCACTCATGCAACAGTCACCAGCAATTTCTGCGCACCATCCACAGATTGGACAGCGCAAACAGCGTGAAGAGCTGTGCCGTGTTTTTCTTCAAGCCGCGATAGCGAACCTTCACAAATCCAAACTGACGCTTGATCACCCGAAACGGGTGCTCCACTTTGGCCCGGATGCCCGCCTTGAGCTTTTCTGCCTGGTCGATCAGGGCATCAGCCTCGTTTTCTTTGTTGAGCGCTTTACGCTTGCCCGGACGCATGGCCACATGCCAGGTGACACCCGTCTTGGCATCAGGGCGCTTCTCAATGCCTTGGTAGCCGGCATCGCCAAAGGCAACCGTCTCCTGTCCGTGCAGCAAGGTGTTTCCTTCTGCGATATCACTCACATGACCGGATGTACCACGCACGGTGTGCACCAGTCCAGAATCCGCATCGACGCCAATGTGAGCCTTCATACCAAAGTACCACTGGTTGCCCTTCTTGCTGGAGTGCATCTCGGGGTCGCGTGCTTTGACTTTATTCTTGGTGGAGCACGGTGCTGGAATTAGGGTGGCGTCTACTGCGGTGCCCGCCTTGAGTAGCAATCCGCGCTGGGTCAGAAGTTCATTGACGGTGACCAGAATTTGCTCTGCGAGTTTGTGTTTCTCCAGCCGGTGGCGAAAACGCAGGATGGTTGATTCATCAGGCATGCGGGAGAACTCATTGAGCTGGGCAAACTCGCGGTACAGCGGGGTATCAAAAAACGCTTCTTCCATGCCAGGGTCCGACAGCGTGAACCATTGCTGCATAAAGTGGATGCGCAGCATGGTTGCCAACGAAAAGGGTGGCCTACCGGTTTTGCCTTCTGGGTAGTACGGGGCAATGAGTTCGACCAGCGCGCCCCACGGCACGACTCGTTCCATCTGCTCCAGGAACTCGCGTTTGCGAGTTTTCTTCACACTGAGATTGATGGCCAAAGCTGCTTGTTTCATGGTCAATATTTTCTCAGGCGAGGCTTACATCAAGCACACAACCGAGGGAGTTTTGCAGAGTTTCCTATGGAAAGATCAATAAACTCAGGCTGCTTGAGTCATATTCTGACGGCGAGCGATAGCAGCCAGCAATCCCAAGCCAGTTAACAGCATTGCATAGGTTTCGGGCTCTGGAACTGCCGCCGTGACCGGAATATTGCCAGGCGAACCATCTGATGGGCCCGCTGCAGAAAAAGAAGGAACTGCGTTATCTAACGTTCTCATATTTACCCGGTGGGTGTACAGCGGCCAATCGGCGCCGGATACACCCGCAACCACGGTGCCGGTAAAGCTACCGGAACCAAAGTCCAACTGGTTTCTAATGCCTGCATTGGGACGAGACGAGGACCCAAAGCTCTGGTCAATCAAACCAGTGCCGTTGACAGTCGGTGTAATGCCGCTGCTTTTATTTGTGTTCAGCACAACAAAAGCATTGCCATCTTGGGCTGCACCGGACCTGTTCTTTCGCAACTCATCGCTGGGCATTCCATTTCCACCGGTCAGGCTGCTGGCACCGTAACTACCGTTACTTTGCCTATTGAACCCAAAACCACCGTTAACAATCAGGGTGGTGGTGGCAGCCAAGGAGCCAAACGCCACAAGCAAGATAGCCACAGCCACAACTGACTTTGGAATCCTTATATTTTTCCTGATCAACAGAAACTTAAGGGGGTTTCTATTTGCATGCATGACTCATTTTGGAGTTTTAGCAGCGCAGAGTCGATAGTCCGAATGGACTATCCGAGACGCCACAATTCCAAAAATTGGAACTTTTTATGTTGGCCCCACGACTTGTGTCGCTGCTGCATGAAATGAATGACCCCGGTTAGTCCGAATGGACTATTTACGATAGGTCAACGTTGATCGTACTCTTGCAAATGTAAAAAACACATTTGTGTTTTTTACACCTTTGCAACAATTAGGAAATACCATGAAACTAAAATCACTCGCCGCTGTGGCAATCATCGCAGTAGCCGGCATCAGTAACAGCTTCGCTACTAACATCAGTCTTGGCCCCATAAGCTCCAACGCATCGTTTTCCAGCAGCGTCACTGGCAGTTTCCTTGACACGTTCACGTTCACTCTGGCCAAACCATCGAACGTCGCCGCCTCACTCACGAACGTGGCACTCACGTTTGGCTCCTGGACTTATAACGGCATCACCGGCTTGTCGGCGTCGTTAAACGGCTCTCCACTCTTCAGCTCAACCAGTACAAGCGGTCCCGCCACGGTCACTGTTCTTACTGGTGTCACAAGCTTGCCCGCTGGAGGGTTCAGCCTGACAGTCAAAGGTAACGCCGGAACAGGGGGGGGGTCTTACGGCGGTAACATCGTTGCCGCTCCAGTCCCCGAACCTGAAACGTTTGCCATGCTGCTGGCTGGCCTGGGTTTGATGGGCGTAATTGGTCGCCGTCGCAGCAACTCCAACGCGGCCTGAGCCTCTCAAGGACTTTTAAAGTCTACATAAATCGGCTGGATTGCAGTCCTGTTTTTTTATGAGCGTTTCTTTTTAAGCATGTTACAAAATGTGTATTCAAATAACAACTCATCCCACACTTGGGGGATGTCTTTAATAGCAAAGACTGATTAACATCGATTCTGATTTTTGGTTTTATCTTTATGAGTCGGCTGCAATACGAGCCAAAGAATGTCGAATTTACCCGCTCCATAAACCAACCGTACGGGACTGCAATGGAATTTTTGGCATCGCTAACGGACGAAGATATACACCATTTCCACAACGTTCTCACGAGCACTATGGTGATGCGCAAGCATTTTGATGTGTTCGCCTGGTTGCAAGGCGAGATGCAGCATTACCTGCCCCATGACATCATGATTGCCGCTTGGGGCAATTTTCATGATGGAGCGATACACCACGACATCATTTCACCGTTGGCTGGCGTTCGGTCAAATAACTCTGACCCAGAAACTATCAATCCATTTCTGCTTGAGATGTTTACACGCTGGAAAGAGTTTGGTAACAAGCCTTTTTCCATCAACGCCGGGGACAGCGGATTCATCCTCAAAGACAAAGGCTTGAAATGCGAGTTAAGTGATGCAATGCGAAAAATGCGCTGCGCCTTGGTGCACGGCATCGCCGACGAGCGTGGTAGCCATAACTGTTTATATATGACATTCAGTCTCAAGAAAAATTTCAGCGAAGTCGAGTGTGGTGCCATGAGCATGATGATGCCCTACCTAGACATGGCCTTACGCCAAGTTGTTCACCTGCCGCACCAGGCTCAGGCTAAATCCAATACGTTGACTTACTCGGATCCACGCCCTGGACAAGCTCAATTTTTGACGAATCGTGAAGCTGAAGTGTTGAGCTGGGTTTCCTTGGGTAAAACCAACCCCGAAATCGGCAGTATCCTGGACATCAGCTCATTCACCGTCAAGAATCACATGCAACGCGTCTTCAAGAAGCTTGATGTCACCAACCGAGCTCAGGCCGTTGGAAAATTCATGACATCCGTCACCAATGACTAAAGCCACCTTGTTGGCAGCCACGCTGAACAAGCGGCCAGAGCCAACGTCTCGGGGCAAAGACAACATACTCGGCATTATTGAATCTTGCCTTGGATCGTGCGCCTTGGTCTTCTCTTTATGGGGCTTGTCCTATTACTTTGAAGGCGCTGTTCTTCCGCATTACCTGATGTTGTCGATTCTGGTGTTTGCCCTTACCTTTCCCGGCCGAGCGCGTCTGCAATCCAGCGTTGTATCGCTTGTTATTAATATTGCTGTGAACTGGGCCGGGATTGCGGGTTTACTGCTTGCAACTGGCTTCGCTTCAGGCTACGTCCATGAGTATTCGCGCCAAGCCCTTGGTGCCTGGTTATGGGTAGCCCCACTGACCGAACTTGGTGCCTACCTTGTTCTGCGCCGCATTGCGCCCAAGCTGCTCAAACTGCAAGGCCCCAAAGATCGCGCCGTTATTGTGGGCATGAACATGCAGGGTTTGGCGCTCGCCACCAAACTCAGCGAGTCACTTTACTCTCGAATTGAGTTCGCTGGCTTTATAGACAGCCGCGGAGCACCGCGACTCAACTCAGCCAACCACCACCAGCTGCTGGGCAGACTCGACCAACTTGCCGACCTGGTCAAGATCAATCGCATACAGTTAATTTACTTATCACTGCCCATGGCCTCTCAGCCGCGCATCCTTCAAGTTCTGGATGAACTCAAGGACACAACGGCGTCAATTTATTTTGTACCCGACATGTTTGTCACCGACCTGATTCAGGGAAATTCCGGCTCGGTGTGCGGCATGCCCGTTATCTCTGTGTGTGAAACACCCTTCAAGGGCGTCAATGGCGCCGTTAAACGCCTCAGTGACGTGCTTTTTTCACTGCTGATACTGACCATGATCTTCCCGCTGCTGATCGTGATTGCCGCAGCGGTCAAGCTCGAGTCTCCGGGGCCCGTTATTTTCAAGCAACGCCGTTACGGGCTGGATGGTGAAGAAATCCTGGTATATAAATTTCGTTCAATGACTGTCGCAGAGGACGGCGACACCATCCGGCAGGCAACAAAAAATGACACACGCATCACCCCGCTGGGCACTTTTTTGCGCCGGTCATCACTCGATGAGATACCCCAGTTCGTCAACGTGCTGCAGGGCCGCATGAGCATTGTGGGCCCGCGTCCCCACGCCGTGGCCCACAACGAACTCTACCGCAAACTCATCAAGGGCTACATGGTCCGCCACAAAGTGAAACCCGGCATTACCGGCTGGGCCCAAGTCAACGGCTACCGCGGCGAGACCCAAACCCTGGACAAAATGCAGGGCCGCATCGACTTTGATCTGGACTACTTGCGCAACTGGTCGTTGCGACTAGACATCGGCATCATTCTCAAGACCATACGCCTGGTGCTAAAAGACCAGAAGGCCTACTGACTATGATGTTGCCCCGCCCTTACTGGCTAGTGTCCCAAGCCATGCTGCTTCTGTGCGGTACGGCCCCCGCCTGGGCGCAAGTTGATGACACTTTAATGCTCACGGCTAGTTACTCATTACATAGCGACAGCAATCTCTTTCGACTACCCGCCAGTGCAAACCTTAGCGCGCTAATTGGCAATGCCAGTGCTGCGGAGAAAATTGGCATCTCAACACTGGGCTTCAGCGTCAACAAGCCCTACAACTTGCAGCACTTCGAGCTTGATTTCAACCTGATCGATTACCAATACCAAAACTTCAGCTACCTCAGTTTCACCGCTCACAACTACAACGCCGCCTGGCGCTGGAGCGTGACCCCGCGTTTTCACGGCAATATCACCACCGATCGCAAACAAACCCTGAACAGTTTTGCAGACTTCCAAAACTTCAATGAGCGCAACGAGCGCACCAACACCAACACCCGTTTTGACGGCGTGTACGAACTTGATGGCGTCTGGCGTGTGCTCGGTGGCGTATCGCAATCGGCCCAGACCAACCTCCACCCGCTGATAGGTGAGGGCGACTACAACGTAAACAATGCAGACGTCGGTTTGCGCTTGGACTTGGCCTCAGGCAGCTCACTAACCCAAACCTTCAAAAGTGCCAACGGAAAATACCTCGACCGCGTTTTACCTTCAGCCGGTCTGTTCGATGACGGCTTCAAGCAACTCGACAGCGAACTCAAGCTGCACTGGACCATCAGCGGCAAAAGCACAGTCGACCTCAGCGCAGCCCACATCAGCCGTACCCATCCGCACTATACCCAGCGCGACTACAGCGGCGTCAACACCGGTATCAACCTCAACTGGAACATCAGCGGCAAATCAGCGCTGGCCGCAGGCTGGGTGCGCGAGTTGGCGAGTTACCAAACCGCCAGCATCAACTACACCCAAACCGACCGTATTTCAATTGGCCCCATCTGGCAGGTCAGTCCCAAAGTCTCTATACGCCTGGGCTACGAGCTAGCCCTGCGCGACTACCTGGGCTCGCCCGCGGGCCCGGTCGCATCCCAGCGTAGCGACACCACACGCGACTCAATCCTCTCATTTGACTGGCAACCGTACAGATACCTGGCCTTTAACGCCTCGTTACAAAGCTCCACACGTGCTTCCAACCTGCCCGGCCTTGACTACGACAGCAACATGGTCACTTTCACCGCTCAAATCCGTAACTGACTTCCAAGCCATATGAAATCACAAATAGCCCGCATTGCCTTGTCTCTTCTGACCACAGCCCTTGTGTTGTGCCTGTCTGCCTGCGGCAACAAAGACAACAACAAAGCAGTCACCCAGGTCGCAGCCAAGGTCGGCTCTGCAGAAATAACGGTGTACCAGATCAACGAGGTGCTCAGCCACACCAACACCGCAGGCGCCTCGCCCCAAGCCGCACAAGCCATGAACCGCGAAGTGCTTGAGAAACTCATCGACCAGCAACTCGCGGTGGACCAGGCCACAGAAAAAAAGTTCCACCGCTCGCCCGAGGTGGTGTCGCAAATTGAAGCCGCCCGCCGCGAAATTCTGGCTCGCGCCTTCATGCAGAACATTGCCAGCGCCCTGCCCAAGCCAACGCCAGAAGAACTCAAAAAATACTACACCCAGAACCCCCAACTGTTTTCAGAGCGGCGGGTTTTTAACGTGCAAGAAATAGTGCTGCCAACAGCGCCCGGCGTCGCCGAGCAGCTGCGCGGCTATGCCTCGGCCAGCAAACCCATCGAGGAAGCTGCGGCCTGGCTCAAAGGCCAAAACATCAAGTTTGATGGCGGCAGCGCCACCCGCGCTGCAGAGCAAATTCCACTGGAACTACTGGCTCAAATGCACGCCCTCAAAGACGGCCAGAGCCTCGTGATTGAAACCCCCCAGTCCATCACCTTGCTACGCGTGACATCTTCACAAATCTCGCCCGTTGCTGAGGCCGCCGCACTGCCGCGCATCGAGCAGTTTTTGACAAACCAACGCGCAAGCGAGGCCGTGGCCGCGAATATCAAGCAGCTGCGAGCCGACACCAAAATAACTTACATGGGAGACTTTGCCAACCCCGAAGACACACCTGCAGCAGCTAGCGCCGCAACGCCTGCCGTACCGGTAGCGCAGCCAGCCATCGCTGCCGGCGACACCAGCAAAACCACCATCGAAAAAGGTGTAGCCGGGCTCAAATGACGCCAGCGAACCCCAAGCCCTTCACCCATTTTTCTACCTGGACCTCACCCATGACTCAGCGCCTGCTTCGCATTCCGCACCTTCTGGTGGCCGCCTTTATGGCGCTCGCCATCTTCGGTGTTCAAGCCCAAACCCAAGCCAAGCCTGACTACCCGCTGGGCGCAGGCGACGCCATTCGGGTGCAGGTGTTTCAAAACCCAGACCTCACGATTGAGACGCGCGTCTCTGAAAATGGCGCCATCACCTACCCACTGATCGGCGCGGTGGATCTGGGCGGCCTGTCCATTGCCGTGGCCGAGAAAAAAATTGCCGATGCCCTGCAAAAAGGCGGCTTCATCCAGAAGCCGCAGGTCAACATCGTGCTCGTGCAGATTCGCGGCAACCAGGTGGCAGTGCTTGGCCAGGTCAACCGCCCCGGGCGTTTTCCGCTGGAAACCGCCAACACCCGCCTGAGCGACATGCTGGCCAACGCCGGCGGCTCCACTGCGGGCGGTGATGATATCGCCATCGTCATGGGCGTGCGCAACGGCCAGCTGTTTCGCAAACTGATCAACATTCCTTCCCTCTTTCTGAACGAAAAACTGCAAGATGACATCGTGCTGCAAGGCGGCGACAGCATCTATGTCGACCGCGCTCCGATGTTTTATATCTACGGCGAAGCACAACGCCCCGGCTCGTTTCGCATTGAGCGCGACATGACCATCATGCAAGCCCTGGCCCAAGGGGGCGGCCCCAGCGCACGCGGCAGCGAAACACGTCTGCGCCTGCACCGCAAAGCGGCCGACGGCAGCATCCAGCAAATTGAACCCCTACTGACTGACCCCGTGCTACCCAATGACGTTATCTACGTCAAAGAAAGCCTGTTTTAATCATGACACTCCAAAATTTTTTGCTCATCCTGCGCGCCCGCTACAAGGTGGCGCTGCTCACCCTGTTCGTAACGGTGGCCACCACCGTCATCGTCAGCCTGATACTGCCCAAGCAATACACTGCCGGCGCCGCTGTGGTGGTAGACGTCAAATCGCCCGATCAGGTAAGCGGCCTCATGCTGCAGGGCATGGTGGCTCCGGGCTACATGGCCACGCAGGTGGACATCATCAACAGCGACCGCGTGGCCAAAGCCGTGGTCAAACTGCTGCGCATGGACGAAAGCGCTGTCATCCGTCAGCAGTGGCAAGAAGACACCGATGGCAAAGGCCAGTTGATCGACTGGCTGGCCAACCTGCTGCAAAAAAAGCTGGACGTGAAACCCTCGCGTGAAAGCAACGTCATCAACATCAACTACACCGGCACCGACCCCGACTTTGCCGCCGCCGTGGCCAATGCCTTTGTCCAGGCCTACATCAACGTCAACCTCGACCTCCGCGTTGCCCCGGCCCGCCAATACGCCACGTTTTTTGAAGAGCAAACCAAAACCGCACGCGACAAATTGGAAAAAGCCCAACTGGCCTTGTCTGACTACCAGCAAAAAAATGGTATCACCTCGTCCGATGACCGGCTCGACTATGAAAGCGCCAAGCTGAGTGAGACCTCCAGCCAGCTCACCGGGGTGCAGGGCCAAACCACCGACAGCCAAAGCAAACGCAACAACGCCAAGGCAGACACCGTGGCCGAGGTCATGCAAAGCCCGCTCATCAACGGCCTGAAAGGCGACATCGCCCGCCTGGAAGCCAAGCTGACCGAGAGCAACATCAACCTCGGGAAAAACCACCCTCAAACCCAGCGCACTGAGGCCGAGCTGGCCACCCTCAAAGCCCAGTTGGAAACCGAGACCCGAAAAATCACCAGCTCGATTGAAACCACCTACCAGGTCAGCAAGCAGCGCGAGCAGCAACTGCAAGGCGCGCTGGGCGCCCAAAAAATCAAAGTGCTGTTGCTTAACAAGCAGCGCGACGAACTCAACGTGCTACGCCGTGACATTGAATCGGCCCAACGCACCTTTGAGGCCGTGAGCCAACGCGCCTCGCAAACCAACATCGAGAGCCAGACCAACCAGACCAATATCTCAGTGCTTAACCCCGCATCTGCACCGGCCGACCCGTCCAAACCACGCATGCTGCTCAACATACTGGTCTCCATCTTTTTGGGCACCCTGCTGGGCGTTGGCCTGGCGCTAATGCTGGAGCTAAGCAACCGCCGTGTGCGCTCGGCTGAGGACCTGCTTGAAGCCCTGGACCTACCGGTGCTGGGCGCCATCAGCTCTGCGGCGGGCATGCTCAAGCAAACTAATAAACACACCTTGGCCAAGGCCATTACCACCGGGGCACGCGCATGAACACAGTCATCCCCATTCACCCGCAGCACACCGACCGTACCGGCGCGGACAGGTCCATTGGCGACATTCTGGTGGCCTCCGGCCGACTGAACGCCGCTGACGCCGCCCGCATCTTGGCGCGCCAGCAACAAGACAAACTCCAGTTTGGTGACGCGGCCCTTGCCCTAGGAGTGCTCACCAAAGAAGACATCGACTTTGCCCTGAGCAAGCAATTCGACTACGCCTACCTGACCGATCAGGACACCAGCCTCAGCCCCGAGCTGGTGGCCGCCTACAAGCCCTTTAGCCGCGTGGGCGAAAACCTGCGCGCCGTGCGCAGCCAGCTCATGCTGCGCTGGTTTAACACCGACCCCGCCCGCAAGGTGCTGGCGGTGGTGAGCCCCGGCACCGGTGAGGGCCGCAGCTTTATTGCTGCCAACCTGGCCATTGTGTTTGCGCAGCATGGCGAGCGCACCCTGCTGATAGATGGCGACTTGCGCGCCGCACCCGGGCGGGGCCAGCATGCCCTGTTCAAGCTGGGCAAGAGTGCGGGCCTGTCAGGCATCTTGGCCGGCCGCGCCGACCTGGAAGCCGCCCTGCTGGTGCCTAGCCTGCCGGGCCTGGCCGTGCTACCCGCCGGCGCCGTGCCACCCAACCCGCAAGAGCTGCTGGGCCGCGCTGCCTTTGGTGAGCTGCTGCAAACTGCCAGCCAGCAGTTTGACGTCATCATCATCGACACCCCTGCGGGCACCGACTACGCCGACGCAGAAATCATTGCCTCCCGCGCGGGTGCCGCGCTGATGGTGGCGCGCAAAAACCAAAGCCTGGTGCCCAACGCCGCCCTGCTAACCCGCCGTCTGCAAGACAGTGGTGTGGCGCTGGTGGGCTCGGTGCTGAACGATGCGTAAATCTCTCTCGTCATTGCGAGCCCTTCGGCGAGCTCAGGACAGGCCAAAGCGCGGCAATCCGTGCTCCCCATGCCCCCAGCGCTGCGCCTATGGCGTCAAAGCCAATGTCGCTGACCTGGCCGTGGCGGCCGGGCAGATAGGTTTGGTGCCATTCGTCCAGAGCGCCCACGGTAACGCTTGCGGCAAAGCCGAGAATCACCATGCGCGCGCCACGCAGGCCACTGGCGTAGCCTATGGCTGCTGCCAACACCCCAAACACAATGGAGTGCACCAGCTTGCCCCATGGCCAGGGGAACAAGTTCACCGCCACGGGCTGTGCACCGCCAAAGTACAAGCCGAGCGGCAGCCCCACGGCTACCAGCGCTGCGGCAACGCGCAATAGGTTTTGCACCACGCGCAAAGAAATTTTTGTGAACACATTCACTCCCAAAATTTACCAAGGCCAGACCAAGCTGCAAACACAGTTGATCGCCTGGCTGCCCGTCATTATCGGGCTGGCCGTGTTGTATGTGCCCAGCCTGGTTGATTTGTTCAGGGGCATCTGGAGTACAGACGAACAAATGCACGGCCCCATTGTGCTGGGCATATCGGTGTGGCTGCTGTATCGCAACTGGTGTGCCATGGAGCTGGCCGGCCAAGGCCAGCCCACCAGCCGCTGGGGCTGGCCCATCTTTATCTTCGGCCTTCTGCTGTACGCACTGGGCCGCTCGCAAGACATCCTGCTGTTTGAAATTGGCTCTGTCATCTGGCTGCTCACCGCCTTGATCCTGCTGCAGCGTGGCACGGCGGCCCTCAAGGCACAGTGGTTTGCACTGTTCTTCATGCTGTTCATGGTGCCGCTGCCCGGCGCGGTGGTAGACACGGTGACCATGCCCATGAAGATGGCCGTGTCTTATGTGGCTGCCAACGTACTGTATTGGGCGGGCTACCCCATAGCGCGCACCGGGGTTACGCTGCAGATCGGCCAATACATGCTACTGGTGGCTGACGCCTGCGCCGGGCTGCACACGCTGCTGACACTGGAGGCCCTGGGCCTACTGTATTTGAACGTGGTGCGGCGTGACTCTGCGGTGCGAAACATTGGCCTGGCCATCCTGATCGTACCCATCTCTTTTACCGCCAACGTCATCCGGGTGATGACGCTCACGCTGATCACCTATCACTTTGGCGACGCTGCGGGACAGGGATTTTTGCACGGTTTTGCAGGCATGGTGCTGTTTTTGAGCGCGCTGCTGCTGATCATCGGGTTTGATACCGCGCTTCAAGCTTTTGAGAACTATCAGCGGCGGCACAACCCCATGGTGGCCTAGGACTGATGCCATGAAGTTATCCATTAAAAACATTGTTTTGCTGTTACTGATGCTGGCCACTGCAGCCCTGGGTACGGCCTTGCGGCCCCGCATCAGCCTAGCTGACGAACTCCCGCCCATAGACTTGGCCGCCATGGTGCCCACAGTCTTTGGTGACTGGCACGAGCAATTGAACCTGTCGAACCTAATTGTGGACCCAGTTCAAAAAGAGAAGATCAACAAAATTTATAGCCAAGCCCTGAGCCGCTCCTATGTCAACGCCCAGGGCTACCGCATCATGCTGTCCATTGCCTACGGAAACAACCAGAGCAAAGCGCTGGAAATGCACAAACCCGAAGTCTGCTACCCGGCGCAGGGCTTTGAACTGGTGTCCGAGGATGTCGGCAGACTGGCAATAGTGGGCAGACCCATCCCCGTCACACGACTTGTAACGTCCATGGGTCAAAGGCACGAACCCGTCACATACTGGGCGGTCATAGGTGAGTACATAACAACGAGTCACAGCAACAAGCGGTGGATAGAAATGAGCTATGCGTTGCGCGGCCGCATCCCAGACGGAATGCTGGTTCGCGTTTCATCGATTGATCGGGATGACGCCCTTGCGTTTCAAACTCAGGAGCGATTTGCGCAGCAGTTGTTTGAAGGAATCAAGTCAGAGGAAAAAACACGTTTCTTCGGCAAAAGCGAAACTATACATGCGATCAATCAATCAAACTGATAGGCATAACTGGTTAACTGGCTTCTTGGCTGGTTTCAACGTATCTAATGTATCCGTTGTTCTAATATCCGTCTTGGCCGGGTTAGTGGCAACAACTGCCAGCCCCATTGCGATTGGGGTGTTCGCTGGTGGGATAGTCGGTCTGGGCCTCTTTGTCAACCTTGAGATTGCTGTTTGGTTGGTGGTTGTTGGGGCAATGTTCATTGGCGGGATGATCGTCCAGTTCGCGCCGCAACTTTCCAAAGCGCTCTGGTTATTTTCCATGCTTGGATTTTTGCTATTTTCCGGAGCCTTGTTTCGCTGCTTAGGGAAACCATCCTTAACCAAGGATTTGCCTTGGTTTGCTTGGCTGGCTTTGGCCTTTCCTATTTATGCGGTTATTGTTTCTCTCGCAAATTTTCCCGATGCGGCGGAATTTCTTGCAGGGTTTAAGCGTTACTTCCAATTTTCAGGGTTATTTGCAGCGCTGATCTTCGTACCTATTAAGGATAGTTCGCTTCGTAAGCTATTGCAGTTCCTGTTTATTCTGGGTCTTCTTCAAGTTTTTTTTACAGCCTATCAGGTGCTGGTGGTTGTGCCATCAAGAGTGGGAATGGGCGGTGGCGTTGTCCCAATGGATGCGGTATCCGGTACCTTTGAATCGAGTGCAACAGGCGGTGGTTCAAAGTCGATTTTGGTGATGTTCGTCCTCTTGGTTTTTACCTATGTGTTGAGCACTTGGCGCGACAAATTGCTTGGTTCCCGCGCGGTGATCGTTATTGGTCTTTTGCTCCTCTCCCCTCTTTTTATGGGGGGAAGCAAGATAGCCGTCATCTTTCTTCCACTGGTTGTTATGGTTGTGATGCAGCGAGATCTCATCCGGAATCCTTTGCCTGGATTTTTTATATTGCTCATTACTGTGGCGCTTACGGCAGTGCTTTCCTATCTCTATCTCGCTGTATTTGCCAAGGGCCACGATTCAGCCGATCAGACCTTCGCGCGAATCGTTGCATATAACCTGGGGAATGTAGGTTACATGACTCTTAGTGGGCTCAATCGAATGACCGTGCTGTCTTTTTGGTGGGAACATCAAAGTTGGTCAGACCCGGTTGCTTTTCTGTTTGGGCACGGCATTGGTTCGTCTTACACGGCCGATGGGGCGCTAGTGTCCGGTCATCTGGGAGAAAAGTACTTGGGCCTTTCGATTGGACTAACCGGCCTGTCTACATTGCTTTGGGATACGGGAGTCTTAGGTGCGACATGGTTCACGCTGATCCTTGTTGGCGCCGTTGCAGCCTGTCATCGCACAGTCCAATACCTTCCAATAGGGAGACTGCGTGCAATTGGCTTGTCGGTGGAAGCGGGGTTGCTGATGAATCTGCTCCTGCTGCCTTATGGCAACAGCATGCTGGCGCTTCCAAGCCACGAAGTAATCCTCATGTTTTTGCTTGCAGCCACAGTGCTGCTTTTCAAGCGAACCTTCACCCCTGTTACTGGTCCTTCAGAAAAGAAAACCATAACGACATGAAAATCCTTTTTGCAGTGGCGGAACAATACCCCACGCACCGTGCCGACGTTATGGTGCTTTTCGGAAAATACCTGGTTCGTCACGGATTCCATTCCGACATTCTCACACTGCACGAGCCGCAGACCATACCGCCAGTTTGGGCGGGCGGGAATTTGCTCACCAGAACAGGCAGTCTTAGTCGGTTCGACAAGCATGTACGGGTATTTCTAAACGATCTAAGGATTTTGTGGCTGGCACGGCGCGGCTATGCTGCTGTCCAGGTGCGTGACAAGTCGTTTTGCGCATTACTTGGCTTACTTGCCGCGCGGATAGCCGGCATCAAGTTTTATTATTGGATGTCTTTTCCCATGGTGGAGGCTTGGGAAGTCTTCGCTCGTGAGCGAGGACTTTCGGTGGGCGTTATGCGCTGGCTCGCGGCCTTGCTGCGCGGACGGATCATGGGTTTTTTGCTCTATCGCGTTGTGTTGCCTAGGGCAGACCATGTGTTCGTGCAGAGCGAACGGATGCGCCTTGATGTGGGCCTCAAAGGCATTCGCTTGGACCGCATGACGCCGGTTCCTATGGGCTTTGACGCTGAAATCCTGCCAGCGAATCACGCTGCTACTGCTGAGGTGCACCGCCAGCGTCCGACCTTTGTCTATCTTGGTACCCTGAACAGGATGCGTTCGCCGGAGCTAATGATTGAAGCAATCGATATCGTTCGCCGGGAAGAACCGTCTGCGTTGTTGTTGCTTGTTGGGGATGCCGACGAAGAGGCGGACCGCAAATGGCTGAGGAATCTCATCCACGACCATGGATTATCGAATCATGTGCATCTCACCGGATGGCTGCCAATGGCCGAAGGGTGGTCACAAACCGCCGGCTGCTTGGCAGGGCTTTCTCCTTTTCCGCGAAATGCGATACTTGAGTCAGCCTCACCGACGAAGGCCGTGGAATATTTCGCCCTAGGCTTGCCAGTCATTGCAAACGACCAACCCGATCAGGCAACGGTTCTCGCCGGCGCGGGCGCGACATGTACGCCGCTTTCAGCGGCGGGGTTTGCCGCCGCCATGCTCGACGTAATCGCCTTCCCCGATAAATATCGGAAGCAAGGCTTGGCCGGGAAAAAGTGGGTGCATACGCATCGTAGCTACGAGGTGATCGCCAAGACAGTCGCCGCGGTCTATATCGGGCCGGATGCGATTGCAGCCTCAAGCGCTTCATGAGCGTCGACTTACATTACTCGACCGCACGGGTACGCCGGGGTGCTCTCCATTTTTTGTTCGGCAAGGTGGGGAGTGCCGCGCTCAATTTTTCAGCATTGATTCTTGTGGCGCGATTGCTTGTAATGGTGGACTACGCCTACTATGTTGCGGCGCTTGCCACGGTCGAGCTCGGGCTCGCCTTCGGGTCTTTCGGGCTGGACTGGGTGGCCGCCCGCTACCTGCCGGAGTATCGGGTGCTGGCCCCGCAAAATATATTAAAACGCTTCATTTGGCGATTGGTAGGTCTTCAATCAACTATCTACCTCGGTTTTGCCATTGCCATGGCACTGGGTTCAACCGCGATTGCAACGATGCTTGGCACACCAGCGGCAGCCCCTGTCATGATGGTCTATGCGGCCTATTTGCTTGCCGAAGGCTGCAGCCGCATGCTGCGTGACCAGATGCTGGGGCAATTGCTATTGCAGGGTCGGGCGCAATTTTCCCTCGTGCTGCGCAACCTGGTTTGGGTTGGTGGGTTGGGTTGGCTGTACCTAGACTCCGGCATGGCTGGGATCGGTTCCGTTGCGTTGGTTGAAGTGCTTGCTGCCTCAGTTGGTCTTGTGCTGGCAGCCATTGGTCTGATGCTAGCCCTCCGTGCCCCGATGCCTGAAAGCCCACCTACCAGTGCCTGGGCTGAGCCTGCACGCGGTGAACTTTTTAAACTGGCTCGTTCAACCTATCTCAGCTTCCTGTTCTCGCTGGCATATAGCCCACAAGTTCTAACACTTCTACTGAGCCGTTTCGCTGGTGCCGAGGCCACTGCGGCCTTTGGTTTTGCCCGCAATCTGAGTGACCAGGTGCGGCGCTACTTGCCCACCGATTTATTGCTTGGTCTCATAAGACCAGCGCTGGTGGCTCGTTTTACTGCGACAGGCGATTTCCCAACATTAAATCGCAACGCCAGTTTGTTGCTTCTTGTTAGTCTATTGGTGCTTTCGCCACTTCTTATCTTGGGCATTGTTTTTGGTGAGCTCCTCGTCAATGTATTGAGCCATGGCAAATTTAAAGACAGCGCTTTGTATCTTGTGCTTCTACTCCTAGTGTTGGTGCCATTCAGTCATCGAAAAATTATTGAATTAATTGCCAACACGACATCGCACGCAGCAGTGTGTACCCGTGCCAACGCTTACATGATTGGATTTCCTTTTGTCATGGCAGTGCTGCTGTACCTACAGCAACCGGTCTGGTCGGTGCTTTTTGTTTCACTGTGTGGGGAAATTGTTTTCAATATTGTTGTTGTGCGTGCGCTTCATATATCCAAACTACCCTACGCATTTCCGTGGTCGCCGTTCTGGCGAATTGCTTTGGGTACCGCGCTGGCCGCTGGCATCTTGTCTCTTTGGCCAATGTCAATAACTGGTCTGCTGGGCCTGTTGCTTGCCGTCGTTGTGACCGTACCGGTGACAGCTGCCTTTCTATGGTTATGCAAGCCATTAGATAAAGCCACGGTGACATTACTTACGCAATTGCTTGCGGGGCGCCACCGTGCAAATTAAATCAGAGGGGTGTCAATGTTCCATTTTAAAGACGATGTCCTGATCGGTGCGGGTGCCTGCATTATTGGGCCGTTCACCATTGGCCGTGGTGCAAAAATTGGCGCAAATGCCGTGGTGCTACATGATGTCCCAGCAGGGGCCACCGCGGTGGGCAACCCGGCGCGAATCAGCGCAGGACATGATGCTGGCCACAAAGGAACATCACGTTGAAAAACGGCAAAGACATTGTGATGGTCGGTACGTCGCCAGATGCGCGCGGCGGTATCGCGACGGTCGTGCAAGGTTATGTGGCGGCGGGCTTGTTTACCAAGTGGCACGTTCGCTACCTGACGACTCACGTTCAAAAATCTGGCCTTTTGAAGTCTTGGGTCGCGATATCTGCATTTTTCCAATTGTTTTGGCTACTGCTGACACAACGCGTGACGCTGTTGCACATCCATATGTCCACCGGGGCTAGCACCTGGCGCAAAGCGATATTTCTCGTCGCTGGGATAACTTTTGGTGTCCCGTGTCTGATTCACATGCATGGTGGAAATTTCGTTGATTTTTTTCAACGTCAATGCGGACCGTTGCGGCAGCGATTCGTACGTTGGCTGTTTAACCATGCAACAACAGTGATCGTCCTTTCACCCAGCTGGTGCACAGATATTCGTGGCATTGCGCCAGCATCCAAAACGGTCGTACTTTACAACTCGATAGCGTTACCCATTCTTGACCACCCAGCGGTTCAAGCAACCACCAGTGCTACCGTAGCCATCCTTTTTCTGGGACGAATCAGCGACCACAAAGGTGCGTTCGACCTAATTCGGGCAGCCGCATTGGTGCACGGTAATTTCAAAATCACCCTGTGTGGCCCGGGTGAGATTGAAAGAGCTAAGGCTTTGGTTGCAGAACTGCATCTGGATTCGAAAATTGATCTTGCTGGGTGGGTAGCAGGGCCGGAAAAAGAAAAACTGCTTTCCGATGCGCAGGTTTTTGTGCTGCCATCCCACTACGAAGGGGTGCCCATGGCAATGCTTGAGGCAATGGCGTGGGCGCTCCCGGTGGTTGCGACCCGTGTAGGAGGCATTCCAGAAGTCGTGTCACATGGTATTGAGGGGTTACTCGTCAAACCAGGAGATATTCATAACTTGGCAACTGAGTTGGAACAGCTGATTGAGGATCGAGTACTTGCCCAGCATCTTGGGACAGCGGGCCGACATCGAATCGTGCAATATTTCTCCCAACAGGTTCTACTTCCTCAGTTGGAAAATATATGGATTCAAGCTGGTGCGGTCCAACCCGCACAGACGACCGAGGGCAAATGTTGTGGATGATACAAACCGAGCCCATCGCAGCAATGGCCCACTATTGACTCATTTAAAACGGCTTGCACTTTGGGTATGCGTCTCTCTGATTGCCCACTTCAATCTGGCATACGCCAAAGACTGGATGGATTTGGCAACAGCCGCCAGCCGACGGGTATTCCCAGAACAGGCTGCTGAGTTAGCGCACAGCCAAATTTCATTTTTTTGGCCGGTAGCGCCCGGCGCAACTGCCTACACGCTTTATCTACAAGGACCAACCTTACAAACGCGGGTGCGTACCGCAACAAATTATTATGTTTGGCCGGATGTATTGCCCGCGGGTGCCTATGCGTGGCAGGTCACAGCCCACTTCCCGAACAAGGCAGCGGATAGCACCGCACGGCTTTTTGAAATCAAGGATAAGGCGAGCGAACTTGGGCCAACAAATGTGAATCAGCTTGTTGGTTTGCTTACAGGTCAGGCACGCCCACGCTTTTTCCCGAAAGGCCAGGAGTGGCGGGCTATTTCACTTAGCTTTTCAAACGAGAGGCAAGCCCTGTTCAATGCAATTGTGAAGCGGGCTAGCACTAATATGACACAACGGGCGCTGCCCACGGCTTTACGATTAAACACGAATGCCACACCAGTAGAAAGGTTGTCGATTAAACGAACGGCAACTCAACTTGCCAACGGGTTAGAGGACACAGCGTTTCTTTGGCGGGTATCAAAAGACGACAAATGGCGCGTTCGGGCACATGACATCGTTGCGACGCTTGATTCAATTGACGAGACGACTCTATACAGCGATCCCTATGATCTGCTTTCAGCAAGAAATGTGTTGTGGGCAAGAGTCATCGTGTATGACTGGATGTTTGATGCCTTTGATCAACAACAGCGCCTCGTGCTACAGCGGCAAATAGAAAAGGGGATGCTCTGGTTGTCTGCGCATCTATTGGATTCCAAACAGGGGTTAGGCGTGTCACCCTACGACTCACATGGCTCTGAGGTCATTGGCGCAGTATTGCTCAGCGCAGCGAACTTGCTAGGGGTAACCGCCACAGCCACATCAGTTTTTCAAAACATACTGCCGCTGTATTTGGCATCCATTTTGCCAACACTTTCCTCGGATGGTGGTGCAGGGACATCTGGTGCCTACGCCGTTTGGGATGTCGGAACAAGCAACATTCCGCATTGGGATGCACTGCGATGGTCTACTGGGTTGAATATGGCTGCACTCACCCAAGTGCAGCGTATGAGTCAATGGCTAGTGCGGGCTGCACCACCCGCAACAGCAGCGGCATGGTTTGGTGATGGCGCAGAAGTGTTGCACCGTTCTGAGTGGGAAGGCGTTGCCCACCTACTGGCAACCCGAACTAGTGATCCCCTGTTACGTTGGTATGTTCAACGTGTTGGTTTACCTAAGAACCCCACCGTGTGGCATTTGCTTGCACCAGGTGAGCTAAATCAACGGTCAGTCCCAAATATTAGTCCCACGCCAAATTTTGAAGTATTCCCGTTTTCGGGCCTGGGGATATTGAACGTCAATTTGTCCGACCCGGGTGCAGCCTCTATTCACTTTCGAAGCAGTCCATTTGGTTCAATGGGACACGCTCACTACGATCAAAATAGTTTTGTGATTGCGTATAAAAATCGACTGCTGACCATTGACAGTGGGGCCTACGACTATTGGGGCTCAGATCAATATTTTCAGTGGTACAAGCGCACCGTGGCCCACAATGCGATCACTTGGGATGGTGGTATCGGTCAAGAAGGCACAAGTAAGGCCATTGGGCGTTTGGAGGCCAGCGGCGGAATTGTCACCGCTGGCACAAAGGAAGGTTTACCGTTCATCACCGGTGATGCTTCGGCAGCCTACGGGCCTGAGGTAACACGGGCAGCTAGAACAATTATTTACCTACCAGGTGACACAATTGCAGTCTTTGACGACATAGCTGCGAGTACGCCCAGACGCTGGGAGTGGAATCTACACGCTATGGCCGCGAAGCTCAATGATGATCAATCCGTTGTAATAACTAATGGTCCGGCTCGCGCATGCATTGATTTTTTCAGTGCCCAGCCGACAACATCAAAAATTCTTCGCAGACAAAGTCCACCAGTTGATCGGGAATGGGGCATGGCCTCTCACGACCATTTGACGTATTCACAGGCTATGCCGACAAATACCGCACAGTTTGTTGCCCTCATACGACTTGACTGCAAGGCACAGGCCAACACTGTTGTGTTCGAAGGCGGCACCACGACGCTGCGGTTGCCTTCAAAAACCATCAGATTTGACAAACAAACTGTTGCGGTAGGAAATTGAAATGAGCGCATGGACAAATCTTAAGGCAGACACATTTCGCCAGTACGGCGAATTTGGTTGGTCGCATCTGCTTGTTGGCGCATTGCGAAATAGAAATTACCGTGCCATCGTCACGATGCGGCTGTGCCAAATTGCAGCGACCTCTGTGGTATTTGGGCGGGTATTGCTACCAGTCTGCAAAGTGCTCCATCACTTTGCTACCCACTTGGCATGTATAGACCTATCTTGGAAGATTGACGCTGGTCCCGGCCTGGCAATTACACATGGTTGGGGCCTCGTGGTAAGCCCTGGTGCACGTATCGGGAGCAATTGCACGTTGTTCCATGGCGTAACACTTGGACGGCGCGATCAGATTTCAGCGGACGGATCTAGATTGACGCGTTACCCAATTTTGGAGGCAGAAGTCTGGGTTGGACCACACGCAATTATTGTGGGCGGAGTGACGGTCGGGCGTGGCAGCCGAATTGGCGGCGGTGCATTCGTCTCAAAGGACATCCCACCCTACTCAGTTGTCAGCGGAAATCCTGCAGTAGTTGTAAAAAGCAATTGCGTTCCTGATGTTATGAACCCAGCTCCAAATTAGTGGCAGCCCGAGAAGAAATCACATGGCTCCAATCACTGGGAATTTTTCAATGGCAAAGAATGGGCAGATTAAATAGATGAAGATTTGGTTCGAACTAACAAACTCCCCGCACATCAACATGTTTGCGGCCATGATCCGCGACCTGGAGCGTGAGCACGAGGTCATCATCACCTGCCGCCCACTGGCCAACACAATCGATTTGCTCGACCTGCATGGCTTCAAATACAAAGTGGTGGGCATGCACTACGGTGGCAAGCTGGCTGCCAAGGTGTTCGGATTTCCAGTGCGGGTGTTGCAGCTTGTCAAGTATTTGTTTGGCAAGAAGGTTGATATTGCCATTTCACAAAGCTCATTCCATTCCCCGGTAGTGGCCAGGCTGCTTGGTATTCGCTCGATCTATATGAACGACAACGAGCACGCCATGGGCAACATTCCTGCGTTTATTTGCGCCAACACCATCATGGTGCCTGAGTTTTTGGGCATTGAGAAGTTAAAGAAACAGTGGGCAAACCCTGCCAAAGTGCTCTTCTATCCGGGGGTTAAAGAAGGCATTTATTTGTGGGAGCTTGAGGAACGCCTTCAGGCCAAGGCACCCGCCGTGCATGCCGCTAAAATTAGGCCCGTGGTTTACGTGCGACCAGAACCCTGGACAGCGCAGTACTACACCGGCAGTCGCAACTTCATGGATGCGCTTTTGCTGGGCATGAAAGACAAGGTTGACATCGTCCTGCTGCCGCGTGGCAAAGAGCAAGGCGTGCATTACCAAGACACAAAATTCAGCGGCATCCGGGTGGTGACCACCGCGCTTGACATTGCAGACATTGCGCCGGATTGCGATTTGTTCATTGGCGCGGGCGGCACCATGACGCGTGAGATGGCTGTGCTTGGCATTCCCACCATTTCGGTCTATCAGGATGAATTGCTGGACGTGGACTGCCACCTGCTGGAGGTTGGGGCCTTTTCACACATGCCTGCGCTGACAGCCCCGCAGGCGCTTGAGTTTCTGGCTGCCGCCAGCCAGCGGCCACCCAATCGCGCCCTGCTTAACAAGGGTCGTGCCGCTTATGACTTGGTCAAAAGCCAAATTCTTCAACATTAATTTTTATAGGGAGTCGAGATGATTCGGTTAGCAGTAGTAGGTTTAGGAAAGATGGGCATGTCCCATCACGCCATGATCAACGCGCACCCGCGCGTGAAGGTGGCGGCTGTGTGTGATGGCACCGGCTATGTGCTGGATGTGCTCAACAAGTACACCGGTGTGCCTACGTACACAGACTTTGACACCATGCTGGCCGAGGTCGAGTTGGATGCGATCATCATCGCCACGCCATCAAGCATGCACACCAAAATGGTGAAGGCAGCGCTGGCCAAGGGCTTGCATGTGTTTTGCGAGAAACCTTTTTGCCTGGACACTAAAGATGGCGAGTTGGCAACGCAGACCGCCACTGAAAAAGGCTTGGTCAACCAGGTGGGCTACCACTACCGTTTTGTGGGTGCTTTTCAAGAAGTCAAACGCCTGCTGGATGCCAATGCCATTGGCACTGTGACCCACATTCTTGCCGAGGCTTACGGCCCGGTGGTGCTTAAGCCCAAGGGTTCTTCATGGCGCACTCAGCGCTCTGAGGGCGGTGGCTGCTTGTATGACTACGCCGCGCACCCATTGAACTTGGTGAATTGGTACTTCGGCGCGCCCAAGGCGGTTGCAGGTACGGTGCTGAACAAGATTTTCTCCAAAGAGACCGACGACGAAGTTTTTGGCACCTTGTTTTTCGAAGATGGAAAAAGCGCCCAGATTTCAGTGAACTGGTGTGATGAGTCTTACCGCAAGATGAGCACCAAAATAACCATTTGGGGTACGGCCGGTCGCATCACCGCTGACCGCCAGGAATGCCAGGTTTATCTGCGCGACACCGCGCCACTGCCCGCTGGTTATCAAGTGGGTTGGAACAGCCGCTACACCACAGACCTGACGCAGCCCGTTTGGTTCTACTTGCGTGGTGAAGAGTATTCGGCGCAGCTGGACTATTTTGTGACCTGCATTGAAGAAAAGCGCTCGCATGACAACGTGAACTCATTCGCTGATGCATTGGTGACCGACCAAGTGATCTCCATGATGATTGCCGACGCTGAAAGAGGCCCGTTGCCCGCGTCAGCGGCCAAACCGGTGGCTGCACCTGTGCCCAAAAAATGGTGGCATGTTTTATTTGGCCGCCCTGCAGCCACCACCGCCTAATTCGAATTGGAGTAGATAAATGGATCGTTTGCTATTTGGTGACAACCAGTTTTTTGGTGTCAATCACATGTCGGAAGAGAAAGCGCGTGCCCAATCGGTGCGTTTTCAGGATATCAACGCCATCATTGAAGTGTTGGACAACGCGATGGATGAAGGCGTCACCTCCTTCATGTGCACCACGCATGACCGTATTGCGCTTGTATGCGACCACATGCGTGCACAGCCTGAGCGTTACAAAAACTTTTCGTTCATGCCTTGCATGCCCTATGCCCACAAGTACGCCAACGCAGTGACTGAAGACGGCATCTTGGGCACACTGAAGCGTTTTATGCCCGACGAGGGTTTTCTTAACGCGGCGGTGCGTGGCGGTATGTCACTGGCCAAGAAGGACATTGAGGGCGTGACCACGCTGCTGATTGATGCAGAAATGAAAATGTTCGAGGGCCTGAAGACGCCGGTGATCTTTTTGCAGAACGTGGTGGTTGATTTGCTATTGGGTATGGGAATGAAAGAGGCACTGCGCATCTTTGCGGACCATGTCAAGACCCGCTACAACGCCGAGCCCGGCTTTATCACCATGAACATGCCAATGCTGCTGGATGTGCTGGACGAATTGGGGATTGAGAACCCCATCGTGTGCAGCAACATCAACAAAATTGGCTTTCGGATGTCGGGGGGGTTTGAAGCCTACGAGAAGGCGTTGCGCGAGAGAAAGTTCCGTGCCATTGCCATGTCTGTGTTTGCTTCAGGTGCCATTCCACCCAAAGAAGCCATCGAGTGGATTTGCCAGCAACCCAACATCGAGTCGATTGTGTTTGGTGCGTCCAGCCGGGGCAATATCCGCAATACCAAAGAGCTGGTGGACCGGTATTGGTTTAGAAGTAACTGATCGCCAATGACCATGCCCCCAACCCAAAAAATCCTCATCGTCTTCGGCACCCGTCCCGAGGCCATCAAGATGGCCCCCGTGGTCAAGGCCTTCCAGGCGGCCGCTCCGGCCATCCAGACCGTGGTCTGCGTCACCGCCCAGCACCGCCAGATGCTCGACCAGGTGCTCAAGCTGTTTGACATCACGCCCGAGCATGACCTCAACATCATGCAGCCCGGACAAGACCTGTTTGACATCACCTGCAATATCCTGACCGGCCTCAAGGGCGTGCTCGCCACCGAGCAACCTGACCTGGTGCTCGTGCACGGCGACACCACCACCACCCTGGCCGCCAGCCTGGCTGCCTACTACGCGGGTGTGCCCGTGGGCCATGTGGAAGCCGGCCTGCGCACCGGCAACAAGCGCGCCCCGTTCCCAGAGGAAATCAACCGCAAGCTCACCGGCGCGATAGCCGACCTGCACTTTGCCCCGACCGAGGCCGCGCGCGCCAACCTGCTGCGCGAAGGCGTGGACCCGGCCAGCATCCATGTCACCGGCAACACGGTCATTGACGCCCTGTTGGCCGTCACGCAGCGGCTGCAGGCCAGCCCTGAACTCAAAACCGGGTTTGACCAGCAATTTGCGTTTCTGGACGCCAACAAAAAACTCATTCTGGTCACCGGCCACCGCCGCGAGAACTTTGGCGAAGGTTTTCAAAATATCTGCCAAGCCCTTGCAGATATTGCCTGCAGTGCTCCTGATGTTGAAGTACTTTACCCGGTGCACCTGAACCCCAACGTGCGCCAGCCGGTGGCCGACATCCTGGCGGCGCGCAAGCTGAGCAACGTGCACCTGATCGACCCGGTGGACTACCTGCCGTTTGTCTACCTGATGAACCGCGCCTACCTGATCATCACCGACAGCGGTGGCGTGCAGGAAGAAGCCCCCTCGCTGGGCAAACCGGTGCTGGTCATGCGCGACACCACCGAGCGGCCTGAAGCCGTGGCCGCAGGCACCGTCAAACTGGTGGGCACCTCACGCGAGCTCATTGTCAAAGAATGCCTGAACCTGCTGCACAACGCAGCCGACTACCAGCGCATGTCGCAAGCGCATAACCCCTATGGCGACGGGCAGGCGGCGCAGCGCATCGTGCAAACTGTCTTATCCATCGATTAGTCTTCACCGTTCAATTTTTTAAGGGAAATACAAATGGCACGCCTGAGTCAAAAAATCATCGTCATGGGTCTGGGCTACATCGGCCTGCCCACCGCCTCCATGCTCGCTACCAAAGGTCATCAGGTGCTGGGCGTGGATGTCAGCGAACACGCTGTGAACACCATCAACTCGGGCCGCATCCACATCATCGAGCCCGATCTGGACATTCTGGTGCGCTCGGCCGTCAACAGCGGCAACTTGAAGGCATCGTTGACCCCTGAGGAGGGCGACACCTTCATCATTGCCGTACCCACACCCTTCAAGGAACTCGACGGCAACCCCAAGGCGCCTGATCTGGACTATGTGGAGTCCGCCACCCGCGCCATGGTACCGTATTTGCGTGAGGGCAACCTGGTCATACTCGAATCCACCTCACCGGTTGGCACGACGGAATTTATCTACCGGACCATTGTTGAAATGCGCCCCGAACTGACCGGCAAGATTCACGCCGCACACTGCCCGGAGCGGGTGCTGCCCGGCCACATTCTGCGCGAACTGGTGGACAACGACCGCATCGTCGGTGGCATGAGCAAAACCGCCAACGACCTGGCCGGTGAACTCTACAAGAGCTTTTGCAACGGGGCCATTTTGCTCACCGACAGCAAAACCGCCGAACTCTCCAAGCTGGTGGAAAACTCTTTCCGCGACGTGAACATTGCCTTTGCCAACGAGCTGTCCCTGGTCTGCGACCACCTGGGCATCAACGTCTGGGAGACCATTGCGCTAGCCAACCGGCATCCGCGGGTCAACATCCTGCAACCCGGCCCCGGTGTCGGTGGGCATTGCATTGCGGTGGACCCGTGGTTCATCGTCTCCAGCGCGCCTGAGCAGGCCAAGCTCATCAAGACGGCACGACAAGTCAACGACGCCAAGCCGCACTGGGTCATCGACAAGGTCAAGGCCAAGGCGGCACGCTTCAAGGAACCGGTGATTGCCTGCCTGGGCCTGGCGTTCAAGGCCAACATTGACGACATGCGCGAATCCCCCTCGCTGGAGATCGTCAAAGACCTGATCGCGCAAAAGGTGGGCAAGATCATGGCCTGCGACCCCCATGTGCATGCCGACAAGCTCGGCTTTCCGCTGTATGACCTGAAACAGGTGTTGAAAGAGGCCGACATCCTGCTGCTGCTGGTGGACCATACCGAGTTCAAGGAGATGGACATGGATGCCATCCGGGACAAGGTGGTGATTGATACGCGGGGCGTGTTGCGGTAGTTATGCCGAGGCTGTCAATGCGCTATCTAATATGAAGCTATTAGCCCTTTATTTATAAGGGCTAGAGGCCAAAATTATAGATATCTATGGACCACCTAATCACTCGCTCTGGCGTGGCGTTTGACGACAAGATGCACGCCATCAGCATTGAAGAAAACCCCTAGCAACCCAAAATCCATCTACTTGTACGGCGGTGCCCCGCAAACGCTGCTCATCTGCACACCTACAACATCAGTTGATGTTGTAGCGGGTTAGACCATCAAGCCAGAGGAGGTTGGTAATTGCCGTTTCCTTGGAACGGTAAAGTCCATGCTTCCAATAGTGGGGGCCAACTGGTCCCAAACTGGATTTGTATTGGAGCGTTGGCACACCCTCCAAACTTAGCATTTTGAAGTAGCTCGTCTGACCTTCGTCCCGCCGCCAAACCGTAACGGCACCAGTGAAGTCGGACGCAAACTTGACTTTCATAACCAGATCGACCCAACCGCCAAGGTTAAGGTTGCTATTCGCGAAGGGGAAACTCCCGTCGATGTACTTGGCTTTATTGCTCAGGTCCCCAGCATGCAGGAACAGGTTAAATCCGTTTTGCACGCTTACGGCAATGGCGGGTGGTATACCCAAAACATCAGGACCGTGCAACTGAAGGACAATCGCCCAAGGCCCATCGACCCCTCCGACAGGGTCTTGCCAACTGGAGTCGAGTCGAACGCTGAACGCGAAATACTGGGTACCACTGGACTCACCCTCACTAATAGAGTTGTCCATGGAATCAGTCATGTGGGACACTTCTGACCTCTCACCCGAAGAGTTGATCGGGTCATCGCCAGGGCGCACCTCAACTCGGGCCGCATAGGTGCCTTGACGCACCGGGTTTGTCACCAGCTGAAACCGGTTGGCGGCCATGGTTTCTATATACCGCCAGTTGCCGGTTCCCGTAAGTCCATTTTCCCAATCGCCCTTAAAACTAACCTGCGCCGCTGCATAGGTGCTGGTAACCAAAACCGTGTATTGCTTGGTCGAGCCATCAGCGGCTGTCACCTCATACACAACGGGTTTGGAATAGTCATTTGTGCTTACCCCAGAGGTCTGAGTGATAGTGCCCACGCGCACCAGCGGGCCTGTGGTGGCAAACTCGGCAGGCAATGTGGTCAGGCTGGTTTCAAAGGGCAATGCAACGGCAATGGTGCTGCCAGTGAAAGTGCCATCAACCCCGGACACAGAAAACGCCGTGATGTCTTTGGCCGGGCTCAAAACTGGCGCGCTTCCGCCGCCCCCGCCGCAACTAATCAGTGCCAACCCAAAAAGAGTGACCAGCAATACAACCCAGGCAAACCGGCAGTGAGGTGTGCAAGCTGGTCTGGCGGTGCTGGTCATGGGTTTTACAAGTCGTTAAAGAAAGACACTGCATTATGCAGGCCACGTCTTTTCAGTTAAGCAACTGTGATGTTGCCCCCGGAATTTGTCAATGACTTTGGAGCTTCGTTGAATCCACTGTGATTTCTCAAGCCATAGCTAAGTTCAGCTTGCCACAATGAAACAGAATCCTTGCCCGGTAATTCGTAAAGTTGCGGAATCCCCGTGCATTGGCTT
>Ga0209123_1000800_pt1 | contig 36399 bp, 30 predicted proteins | sample BarGraIncu00431A_FD_184500 | JGI IMG/M metagenome (GOLD analysis project Ga0209123, IMG submission 184500) | Arctic peat soil microbial communities from Barrow, Alaska, USA - Barrow Graham LP Incubations 004-31A (SPAdes) (version 2) | ecosystem: Environmental > Terrestrial > Soil > Wetlands >... | reverse complement strand
GCCAAGCAACGACAGACCCAATGTCGATTTACCGCTCGCGATCGGTCCGGTGATTCCGAGGATTTGGCCGGCATGCAGGTCAAACGAGAGATCTTTTAAAATGGTTTCAGCGTCGGACGCATAAGAAAAAGTGAGACTATTTACCGACAGCGAAATTTTCTCATCTGAAGCAGAGTGAATCGAGGATTCCTCAACATACTCTCCCAGGAAAGGTTTGATGCGCTGCCAAGAAATTTGACTTTTCTGAACTGAATTAAATAATTTGGCTGCTTTACTGGCACGAACTCCCATCGCCACGAAAATTGCGATATAAGTAGCGAAAACTCCGACTGTCCAAGTACCGTCGATGACTTTTAAACCTCCCATATAAATGATCACAACGATTCCGATCATGGCAATTACACTGTAGATGGGTTGCATGGAGTTTTCCAATACGTTCGCTTTGATGGCTTTCTCCTGAAGGTCATCCAATTCGATTTTATAACGCAAACTGTTTTGTATTTCCATGCCGGAAATGCGGTACAACATTGAATTATCGATTGCATCCAACGTCAGTTCAGCGATCGCACTTGTTTTCTTCCGATAAGCGATGGAATATTTATAGATGATACTTTTAAGATTTTCAGCTAGGATCATTGCGACCGGCACAAACACGACGGCATACAACGTTAATTTAATGTCATAAATAAAGAGTGTGATCAGATAGGTGAGCATCACGACTCCGGTATCAAAAACTTCGGTCGTGAATTTCCTCATTCCTTCAACACACAGATCCACATCGGAAATACAACGTGTCATCAAATTTCCGCTGCTTTCGTCATCAAGATCAGAAAGACTCTTGTGCATGATATTATTGAAGATGATCAATCGCATCGAAGCAATGTTGATATTGGCAAACCGCCGTATGTAGAAACGTTTGTAATAACGGAGTACCTGCACAAACAGAATCACGCCGACATAGGTCGCCGAAAGTATCAGAACAGCATTCAACGCATCGCCGCGTACGATCGCATCGATTAGTTTTCCTTGATAAACGGGTCCGAAAACAACCAGGGTATTACATGTGATTCCGAAAAAAACGATACAGAAAACAACGAACTTTTCATTCTTCCAATAATTGATGATCTTGTCCGCTTGTTTAATGGGGTTGATTTTCATTCCACACATAACTCCCTTCATCCTATCGATATTTATTATACTTCATTCTTACCTTGAGTTCATCATCGCTTGCGCAAGTTTCTCGATATGCTGAGGAAATTCACCGGCGGTCGGTTTGCCTTCCTTCGCAGCTACTTTCATCATCATCTTGGTCATCGTTCGATGTACGAAACTCATTTTATCCAGAACCAATCGCCCGCCGAATGATTCCACGTCGACTGCTGACTGGATCAATTGATCAGGAAATGAATTTTCAAGTTCAATGGTGAAATTATCAGCGAGTGCCGCACACATGTATAAACCGACTTTCTTCTTCAATAACTCATCAAGATGATCTTTGATGAAGCTCTTGATTTGTTTTTGGATCTGGCCCATATAGATCGAGCCTCCGATCACAACACCGTCAAATTGGTCAAGCGAAGGAATCGGATCGGTGCTCGCATTCGCAAGCACTGCCTCATCACCCAGTAGATTTTTGAGTTTCTTAGCGCATTCTTCACTGTAGCCATAAACACTTCCGTAGACGATCAATGTTTTCATAGCGATCTCCTTATTTGCCGCTCAGAGCGTTTTCAATTGATTTAAGATAAGCCTTACTGGTGACTGTCGCTCCGCTGATAACTTCAACATCGGTATTCTGCGCAGCCAACACTTCGTTGATCAACTTTTCGGTGACATCTTGTTGTTCGATCAGAACTGTTTTTTCGATATTGATCGCAGTGATACGATGGTTCACAACGGTTACGTTGACTTGATTACTCCAACGACTGTTTTTATATGATCCGACATAACTGCCATCAGCTGTCTGCGATACATCGACTGTTCCGACAACCACTTTTTTTCCTTCGTTCATGCCGATATTCAAATATGTGATTCCGACAGTCAACACCACTACTAATCCGATCACAACAATGAGTAAGATTCTTTTTATTCTTTTCACGAGTTTTTCCCTTTCCTCTATTTCTTATCCATTACAGACATATTATCCATCATCTTTGCGAGTGTGTTGCGTGTCGAGGCAAGTTCTTCTTCAGTGATGCCCGCAAACAGTTCTAGTGTAAAATTCAAACTTTCTCCGCTTGTTTTTGCCCAGAACTCTTCACTTTCCTTCGTGAAATACAAACGTGTGACACGAGCATCTTTTTCATCTTTCTTCAAATGAAGTAGTTTTTTTTCCTGTAACTTCAGCGCTACTTGCTTCACGTTTTGATGAGATGTACCCATCTCTCTGGCCGCTTCTTTCATTGTCGGCGGATGTTCAAACAAACTTGCCACCGAAATCGATAAAAACCATTGCTTGGCCGTTATATTAAATTGACTGAGTTCCCGTTCCAGTAATGTATCCATTCGGTTGGCAACGACCATTACTGCTCCGAAGATAAATTGTGCGTTATCCATTCCATCTGTTTTTTTCATCGTTGGTCTCCTTTTATAGATAATGTATTACCTATTAAGATAATACATTACCTTTAAGTAACTGTCAACCATATTTACAAAAAAAAAAATAGACTATTCATTGAATTGAATAATGTTCTTCCCTTTTTTCTTGCCGATGTACATCAATTTATCCGCTTCATCAATCAAGGTCATGTAATCTGAATTAGCTTTACTTGCTACAACACCAAAACTGCATGTAACTCTTGATTGTTTATCATAGATGAATTCTTCAACACGTTGGCGTATGCGTTCGCACACCGTGATTGCCCGACTCAACGGAACGTTTGGCAGTAGGATCACAAATTCATCACCGCCCCATCGATACAGAAAATCCGTATCTCGTAACTGTTCATTGAATATTCTGACCAATTCTTGCATGATGGTATCCCCGCTCATATGACCGTAAAGATCATTGAGTACTTTGAAATCATCGATATCGATCATCACAAAAGATAGCGGTAAATCTTGTCTGCGACAAAATTTGATCCACCAATCAGCTTCTTTCTCGAATTTATATCGATTACCGGTCTTCGTCAGCGGATCAATTGAACTGATTTTGATCAACTCACTCTTCGCATTGAATTCATTGTATTGAAAGCGCTCGGTAATCCGTGCGGAAACAGCACAAAATCCGACCACTATAAACAAATAGACAAAGACAGCCGAATAATCGGACATTGTGACTCGGGTATCGATCAAGGCGAAATAAGCCAGGTAAACAACCGTTCCGAATAGTGATACCGTAATCATGTACTTTAAGTTGTTGGGAATCAGAAAGATAATGAGAATCAATAATATAAGTCCTATCGTCTGAATCATAAAGTCAGGTGTTTTATAAAGATTAAGTACAATCATAAATATAAAAATACCGCTTATCTCAAAAATTGAAACAATTCTTGTAAATTGAGTAAACGTTTTAATTTTCGAAGTGTTAAAAAACAAGTAAATCAAACTTGACGAAAACAGAAGTCTCATCACAATCACAGATAGCTGTTCATCTAAGTGTACAATCATGTTCAAATCAGGGATTAGCAAGATCAAGTTAAAAACAGCGACCGTCAAAACAGCAGAACGCAAATGCTTTTTCGAAACATTCAATCGTGCAGCATCATAAGATTCGTACTCAAGTCCGATAATCGAGTCCTTTTCATGTTTTTCCATGATATTTACCTCCCCCTAAATAATATTAGTATACGCTAAACGAAACCGATTGTCTGCCTCCTTTCAGTAGAATGCGAATAATTGTTCATAACAGTTTTCACTTTTAAATTTATGTCAATTGACCTTATAATCCATGCGATGGCGAGACAGTATCAAGATAACATCATAAAAAAATGCGCAATCTTGTTACTCTTCTTTCATTCTATATCCGACACCTACTTCAGTCAGTATGTACTGCGGCTCAGCAGGGTTTTTTTCAATTTTCCTTCTGATATTTGCCATATTAACGCGAAGTGCGTTATTTTCAGTTGTATAAGGCCCCCAAATTTCCTTAGAAAGATAGTCCAAAGTCAGTACTTTGCCTTGATTTTTAGCGAGTAATTGTACGATCTTATATTCGATCGGAGTAAGGTGAACTTCTTTTTGATCTACAGCGACATAGCGCTTACTGAAATCGATCTGAAATTCTCCGATTGTGACTTTACTTTCGGCAATGAGTTGATGATTCGCAGTCATTTTATGCCGTATGGCTGTTCTGACTCTAGCTAATAGTTCTGATGTTCCAAAAGGTTTAGTAATATAATCATCCGCACCCAGATCAAGTGCTTCGACTTTTTCTTTTTCGTTGGTTCGAGCTGAAACAACAATGATCGGGACGTCTGACCACTGTCGAATCTGTTTAAGTATTTCCAATCCATCAATATCAGGTAACCCAAGATCAAGCAAAATCAAATCGGGAGAAAATCCGGCGGTACTGGATAGTGCCTCTTTCCCATTATTTGATCTGATCACTGCGTAATCATTCGAATTCAATACCGCTGAAATAAAATTACTGATTGCCGCTTCATCCTCAACAATGAGTATCGTTGCTTTATTCTTCACTGTTTATCCCTCTGTTCAACGGAAGGCTGAATCTGAAAAGAGCCCCTCCGTTTGGCTGATTTGCAGCCTCGATTTTACCGTTATGAGCTATGATGATCGACCGGCAAATACTCAATCCGATACCCATTCCGCGTGAAGAATCAGGATTTTTTTCTTTTTCAAACGTATATCCTTCAAACAGATGGGCGAGTACTTCTTCGCGAATTCCTTCTCCATGATCAAGGATCTCGAAAATCGCATCACTTCCATTCGTAGAAACCGTCAGTACAATCGGAGAACTGCAGAGCGAATGTTTGATTGCATTTTCCAGCAGATTGATAATCACTTGTTCGATCAATGTTGCATCCATCGGGACCATGAGTAGATCATCCGGAACTTTCACTTGGATCAATGTCGAACTGAATTGATTTCTGACGCGTGCAACGGCTTCTGCGATCACTTCTTCGACGGCTTCCGGAACCTTAACGACTTTCATCGATGATTCATTGATTCTTGTCACAAACAGGAGATTTTCTACCATCCTTATCAACCATTGGGCATTGTCTTTCACCCCGTTTACTAACTTATCATGCGTGGATTCGTCCATTGTTTTTTTATTTTCCAATATTGCCGAACTGGCACCGAGGATAGCTGTCAAAGGTGTGCGTAGATCATGTGAAATCGCCCGCAAGAGATTGCTTCGCATACTTTCTTTTTCGGATTCAACCATGATTTTTCGCTGTTCGTCCGACAAAAGCTGACGTTCCATCGCCATCGCCACCAGTGAGGCAACCATTCTCAAGAATGATCTTACCTCATGATTGATCGAAGTTTGGTTCTGACACGAGATACCCAAAACGCCGAGCACACTGTATTGTGACAATATCGGCATGTAAAAAGCACCGGCTCCCATAAGGGTATCGGTACCGGAACCTGCCCTCTTCATGTTGACAAAGACCCAATGCGCAACCGCCTGTTCGTCTGGATTCTGCATAAATGAAGCATTTTCTTCAGAGGCATATTGAGCAAATACTCCCGGATGTCCTTTGATTGGATCTTCACTGTAAAAGATGATAGACCGTTCACAAATTTTCATGAAATACTGATTGGTCAATTCGATAATATTGTCCAATCCTCTCGTAACGAGCAGTTTCTTGTTAATTTCATAAAGAATTTCCGTTTTCCGTTCTTTCGTCACAGCAAAACCTGCCTGCGTTTTGATTCGGATCATCATGGCACTCGTGATCAAAGCGACCAAAAGCATGATTGAAAAGGTGATCGTGTAACTGGATTGGATCGCAGAAAAAGTAAAATAAGGCTCAACAAATAGAAAATTGAAGGTAAGTACACTTACAACCGATGCTGTTACACCAAAAATATATCCGGAAGTAAAACGTGAAATTACCAGAACCGACAAGATATAGACCATGATCACATTTTGATCTCCGACACCCATTTCTCTGAGACCCAAAGAAATAAGCGTGGCTAACAGCCAAACCGAAAACATCTTTAATGTATCATTCCACGAGAATGTGAGATGTTGCTTGATATCATTTAAATCCACTTTCGTCTGCTGTTTGGCGGCATCATTGTCGGAAATGATATGAATTTCAGTATTCGGCAATAAATCAATGAGTTTATCTTCAAAATTACCCTTGATCAAATTGTAGATCGTTTTCTTATTACGGCTTTTACCGACGACAATGTTAGTAATCGCCAATAGTTTCGCATATTCGGCAACCGTTGAAGCAATGTCGTAACCGTTTAACGTCATTTGCTGAGCACCCAGCCGTGCAGCTAATTCCATGTTGTTTCGGATGTTCTTTTTAGCCAACTCGCTTAACTTCACCGATGAAGGTGTTTCAACATAAAGGGCAGTCCAAGGTGCATGAAACGCATCTGCTGTTCGAGCCGTCCAGCGGATGCACTTTGCCGACGAAGGAGATGGACCTACACATACTAAAAACCGTGGGTTCAGTTTCTTGTTGGCTGTATTTAGTTCACTTAAATTCTCATGCGAAATGATATCCGTTGTTTTTCTTAGCGCTATTTCACGCAATAAGCGAAGATTATCCAGTGTAAAAAAGTTCTGCATGGCAGTCACTGCACGTTCCGGACGATAGATTTTTCCTTCCCCAAAGCGTTTCAGTAATTCTTCCGGGTCAACATCAACCAACGTAACTTTATCCGCATGATCAAAAATATAGTCCGGAACAGTTTCGCGGATCGGCATTTTAGTGATATCTTCAATGATATCGTTAAGGCTTTCGATGTGTTGAACATTTACTGTTGTGTACACATCGATTCCGGCATTGATAAGTTCTTCCACATCCTGATAACGTTTTTTGTTTCTTGTACCCACAGCATTTGTATGTGCGAGTTCATCCACCAAAATCAATTGCGGTTTGCGGATCAAAGCCGCCTCAAGATCAAATTCTTTTAAATTGATATTTTTATATTGGATCTGTTGCGGTTCGATTACCGGCAATCCTTCCAAAAGACGCAAAGTCTCGGGACGCGTATGCGGTTCAACATAACCGACGATGACGTCGATGCCGGATTTCAATTGTTCTTTTGCATCATCTAACATCGCATAGGTTTTTCCGACACCCGCTGAATAGCCTAAAAATATCTTGAGTTTCCCCGTTGATTTTTTTTCGGTCGCTTTTATTTTTTTCAGTAGTTCATCCGGATTAGGCCGTTCATGGGATAAGTCCATATTCTCACCACCTTATATTTTCATTATAACAGACCATCCAGCGCAAGGTTAACTTTTAATACATTGACGGCGGGTTCGCCCCAAATTCCCAGAAATCGTCCTACTGTATATTTTTTAATAATATTTCTGACGCTCACTTCACTTATTGAACGTGCTTTAGCGATCCGGGCAACTTGATATTCAGCTGCAGCCGGACTGATATTCGGATCGACTCCGCTGCCTGAGGCTTCAACTAACTCAGCAGGCAGCGCATTTGTGTTGGTTGGATCAAACGCCTGCCACCACTTCACTCGGGATTCGACAACTGCTTTATACGCTTCACTCAACGGAGATAAATTCGTATCACCGGTCGGACGTCCAATCATATAAGTAGTTTCAGTGAATTTCTGTGCGATCAAAGCGGATCCTATTTCTTTTCGGGTACCATCTTTCAAGGTGACCGTAATAATGCTTCCATTGGCCTGTTTTGCGAGTAATAAATTCGCAAAACCGGTGATTGCTCCTGTATACAGTACTCCGCAAATAAGCGATAAAAGTAATAAACTGACCAGCACCGGTCGTAGACCTTTACGTATGTTTTTCATTTTTTTCTCCTTATGCAAGACCGAAAACGGTCAACAGCATATCAATGGCTTTAATAGCGATAAACGGTGCAATGATGCCACCGAGTCCATAGATCAGCAAATTTCTGGAAAGTAGTTTTCCGGCCGGTAATTCACGGTATCTCACCCCTTTTAGGGCTAATGGAATCAAAGCGACGATGATCAAGGCATTATAGATGATTGCCGAAAGGATCGCACTGGCCGCGCTGGTTAATCCCATAAAATTAAGTGCGGTCAATTTCGGATAAATTGTAAAGAAAAGTACTGGGATGATCGCGAAATATTTGGCGACATCATTGGCCACGCTGAATGTTGTCAATGAGCCGCGCGTCATCAGGAGCTGTTTGCCAATTCTGACAATATCGATGAGTTTGGTTGGGTTAGAATCTAAATCAACCATATTCCCTGCTTCTTTGGCGGCTTGTGTTCCTGAGTTCATCGCAACAGCTACGTCAGCTTGTGCTAAGGCCGGCGCGTCATTGGTTCCGTCACCGGTCATCGCCACCATATGACCTTTGGCTTGATAATCGCGAATCAAGGCTAATTTCGCTTCTGGGGTTGCTTCTGCGAGAAAATCATCCACTCCTGCTTCCGCAGCGATTGCCGCGGCTGTCATTGGATTGTCGCCGGTGATCATGATCGTCTTGATTCCCATTTTGCGTAAGTCTTCAAAACGCTCTTTTACGCCGTTCTTGACAATATCTTTCAAATGAATGACACCTAATATCTTACCGTTTTTAGCAACTACCAAGGGTGTTCCTCCGGAAGTGGCAATCCGATTAACAAAATTGGCACATTCTTCCGGATAAGTACCTCCCAGATTGATCACGTAGTCTCGAATCGAATCAGCAGCTCCTTTGCGGATCTTATTGTCTTGATAGTCGATTCCGCTGATCCTTGTTCTTGCGGAAAATTCGATGAATGTGGCATTAAGTTTTGAAAACTCTCTGCCACGTATTTCAAATCTTTCTTTCGCTAATATGACGATGCTTCTTCCTTCAGCTGTTTCATCCGCAATCGATGAAAGTTGTGCGGCATCTGCCAATTCCTGCTCACTGACGCCTGATATCGGGAGAAATTCGCAGGCTTGCCGATTTCCCAATGTGATAGTTCCGGTTTTATCCAACAGAAGCACATCGACATCACCGGCGGCTTCGATTGCACGTCCGCTCATTGCCAAAACATTTGCTTGATTCAGGCGGCTGAGTCCGGCGATACCGATAGATGATAATAAAGCACCGATCGTGGTTGGCGCAAGACATACCAACAATGCGATCAAATTCGTGATCGATACGGCACTTCCGGCTTTCGCTTGTTGACTGGCAAATGCCGAAAACGGTAATAAACTGACAGTTACCATCAAAAAGATAATTGTTAATGTTACTAACAGAATCTGCAAAGCAATCTCATTCGGAGTTTTTTTGCGCGTTGCTCCCTCAACCATAGCAATCATTTTATCCAGGAAACTCTCACCCGCTTCAGCTGTAACACGGACAACCAGCCAATCAGAAATAACTGTTGTTCCTCCTGTAACAGCGCTTCGATCTCCGCCGGATTCGCGGATAACAGGTGCAGATTCACCGGTGATGGCACTCTCATCAACGGAGGCTGCGCCATCGATCACTTCGCCATCCATCGGAATTTGTTCCCCGGCGGAAACAATAAAAACATCTTCTTTTTTCAGTGAATTCGAGATGACTTCCGTATAATTCGTGTAATCATCGATCGAAATAAGCTTCTTGGCCTTTACATCTTTTCGAGCACTGCGAAGGCTATCCGCCTGTGCTCTTCCGCGACCTTCGGCAATAGCTTCTGCAAAATTTGCGAATAGCACCGTAAACCAGAGAATCATGGCGATTGTCAGTGTATAAAATGCATTTTCATCTTGAATCTTAATAAAAGTCAGGATAAACAATCCGGAAGTTAAAAGCGCTCCGATATAAACGACAAACATCACAGGGTTTTTGAATTGTGTACGCGGTGCAAGTTTTACAAATGATTGTCTTAATGCATCAAGAAATATTTCGTTTTTTTGATTCGTTTTTTTCATGGTGTGCCTCTATTTCATAGCCGAGAAGAATTCTGCGATCGGTCCGAGGGATAAAGCAGGCAGAAAACTCAAAGCTCCCACAATAATTATGACGGTAATAAGTAATCCGACAAACATTGAATTGCTGGTAGAAAGCGTACCTTCACCGGCGGAGACAGTCTTCTTACCGGCAAGATTGCCCGCAAGGTAGATCGTCGCAACCATCGGAATGAAACGTGAAACCAACATGATCACTCCGCCCACCAGGTTCGTAAAATCCGTATTCGCCATAAATCCGGCGAAAGCACTTCCGTTATTATTGCCCATTGAAGAAAATGCATACAAGATTTCCGAGAATCCATGGGCGCCTGTATTTGTCAGCCATGTTGTTACTTGGGGTAACATGACTGTTGCCGCTGTACCCAACAATGTTAAAAGCAGCGGAGTCAATACGATGATACAGATCATTTTCATATCAAATGGTTCGATCTTTTTACTGAGGTATTCCGGTGTACGACCGACCATTAATCCAGCGATAAAAACAGTTAATATAATAAAGGCGATCATTCCGTAAAGACCGCTGCCGACACCTCCGAACACGATTTCTCCCAGTTGCATCAGAAACATGCAGACCATTCCGGCTAACGGTGTAAAACTATCTAACGCCGCATTGACTGAGCCATTGGAAGCAGCTGTTGTCGCAACTGCCCAAAGCGAAGAGGAACCGATTCCATGGATCGTTTCTTTACCTTCCATGTTTCCGATCACGGTGACTCCTTTGATTGCGAGTGCTCCCGCTTGTTCACTGAAAGTTACTGCCGCAAGAGCACCGATCATCAGGAGTAGCATTACGATATAAATTGTTCTTCCCTGTTTTATGTCGTTTACAGCTTTACCGAACGACACACAAAGTGCAGCCGGCAGCAGTAAGATCGACATCATCTGAACGAAATTCGAGAATGAAGTTGGGTTTTCAAATGGAAATGCTGAGTTCATTCCAAAGAAACCGCCGCCATTTGTTCCCAATTGTTTGATGGCGATTTGGCTGGCCGCCGGACCTAACGGAAGATAGGTTTGTATTCCGCCTTCCAATGAAGTAACCAAGTGATACGAACTTAGCGTTTGGACGACTCCTTGTGACACCAACACTATGGCTAAAAGTATCGATAACGGAAGCAGGATGTATAAAGTGGAACGAACCAAATCATGCCAAAAACTTCCGATCGTTTTTTGTTTCTTCCGTGTGAATCCGCGGATCAAGGCAAAGACAACCGCAAGCCCGGTCGCGGCTGACAGGAAGTTCTGAACTGTCAATCCGAGTGACTGGCTCAGATAACTCATCGTCGATTCACCTGAATAAGCTTGCCAATTGGTATTAGACACGAAGCTAGCCGTTGTGTTGAACGCCAATTGCCAATTAACGGAAGCCAGATGTTCTGGATTAAAAGGTAATATATTTTGCAAAATCAACAGAAGAAATAATAAGATAAAACCTCCAAGACTGAATAAGAGCACACTGACCGCATATTCTTTCGCCGTCATTTCGTTTTCTTTATCAATACCCATCAAACGATAAATCAAAGTTTCGATTGGAGTCAGAAAACGAGTCAAGAAAACTTTTTGACCATCCATGACATTGGCGATGTATAACCCCAAAGGTATGGAGACAACTATCAATATCGCGATAAAAAGAGCATCTTGAACTAGTATGAAGTTCATAAATTTTCACCTGCGAATAATACGTAAAATAAATAAATCATTAACAGAAAAGCGACAACTCCGGTAAAAATCAAGACTGCACCCATAGTTTCCTCCTACTTTCATAAACGGATAAACAGCGGAATCAATCTAGTTGTGCGTTACACAAACAACATGAATTCCGTAATTACCTGTTTTGTACATATCTATTATAGATTTTAAATAATTAAAGCAGTGTTAAGAATCGTGTCCTTGCTATTAAGAAGCTATTAAGATGAGCCGCAAAAACAGTAAAAAAGCCGAATCTATACAAAAGTGATTCGGCTTTGGTGCTCGGAGCAACTAACCATTGATTAGGATTGATTTATATTTCTCTTGGAATGAGTTCTAAACAGCGAATCGATCACGAAAATCGACAAAGCGATCATCCCGGCGATCTGAATCGTCTGTCTGAGGTAGAAATCACTCAACGCGGCATTACCTTGCATAAATTGATATACGGTATTATACATTCCGGCTCCCGGAACCAGCGGAATGAATCCCGGAATCAGAAAGACAGTGACCGGTGACTGAAACATACGCGCGAACAGATGTGAAAACAGCGCGATAAAAACTCCTGAAATGAACGTAGCGGATACGACTCCCACGGCATCGACACATAAGAGATAGATCAACCATCCGCCGGCACCGACAAGTCCTGCGTAGATCAACGTCTTCTTCGGTGCTTCCAGCATGACCGAACATGCGATAACGGTGATCAGAGCGCCAATCGTCTGTAAGATCATAGTTGTATCCCTCCCAAAAGTAATAATCCGAACGCAACGCCGATCGCAATCGAGGCGGCAATCACGAATGCTTCGAGCGCTTTGGCGCCGCCGGACATGTAATCACCCTGTAATGTGTCACGGATCGCATTGGTGATTGCGGTTCCGGGTACCATCGGTATCATGCCGGCAATCGTGATGATATCCTGATGTGCTGCGGGATAGACTTGATGAAGTCCTACGGCAACGATCGCGATACACGTCGATGAAAGCACATTTTTGATAAACGAACTGAAGATGTATCTTTTTTCGAACTCCATCGCTGTGATCAAAACGATTCCGACGATCGCCGATAATGCCATGTCCAAGAGACTCCCGCCGAGTACTAAGGCAAATGAACCAATCAGTAAGACGATATTCAAATTAACGAACCAGTGTTTATATTCGTGTTGGCGGATGCCTTTGAGTGAATCATAGGCTTCATCCAAGGTTAACCTTCCATCACAATAATCACGCGATATCTGATTGACCTGAGATATATTATTGAGATTGATGCCTCGCTCGGAGATGCGTCGAATCATGGTGATCGAATCGATGGCAGGATCATCCAACGTAGCGAAAATTCCGGTTGTGATCGCAAAGGCTTCGGTTTTTTGAACATTGGCACTGCGCAGTATTCGATGCATGGTATCTTCGACACGGTAAGTTTCCGCCCCGCTTTTCATCATCACTTCACCGGCCAACATCGCCGTGTCCATCAGTTTTTTATAGTTCATGGCACAAGTCCCTTTCGCTGAGTCTATTATAGCTTGAAAACGACTCCTTTTCACTCAGGAGTACTACGAAAAAAGAAGTTGACGAACGCCAACTTCTTTTTTTAGAAATTATTTCGTAATGTATCAAAGATGATTTTTATTTCGACAGGTTGATTGAGTGTCGTATTTTGGATACAGCGATCTTGACTGTTCAACAATTGACTTTGACAGGCAGGATTATTCTTTGAGAATTCAGCGATGATGCGTTTAGCACCGATGATATTACCGACACTCACTCGACGCATGATGCCGCGAATATCCAGATCGGTATATGTCATGCACATCGGCTTTTCGCAGTATTGGCACTTTGCGGCTTTCTTCATCAATTGACGAATCTCTTTAGGTTCATTCAAATTTAATGTCGAAGCTTTGACCGGACGGTCAACGAGATTGACGAAGTTCGGCAAATTTTCATGAAACTCATAGATTGGAAGATCCAGTTTTTTCAACACCGCATTAGCGGCACTCAATCCGGAGATCGTCACGGTCGGTGTTCCGGTTCCCATGACTGTCGATTCACCGCAACAGAACAACGTATCCCATTCACTACGAATATGCATGCGTTGAAACATGTGTTGACTGATCATTTGTTTCGGCCCGGCAACCGCTCCGCCGTTTTTATGGGTGTAACGTTCGATGGTTCGCGGAGTCGCTATTTCATAAAACCGAATGGCTTGCGTAAAACCGGGAAAACGTTTTTCCAACACTTCGCTCAGACGTTTCGCTTCTCTTTCTTTTCGGTCATTATAATCATTCGGATCATCAAAATCCCATTTCTCCAATGTCGGTCCGATCGCCATGACCACATGCCCGTCTTCATCACACAGTGTTGAATCATCGATACTGTTGATATAAACAGTCACTTCACTTTCATCGATCTGATGAGGATTACCGACAAGAAACTCGATCGGCATCGTATCGGCAGGGATCACATTTTTATCCACATATGCATACATCACAACGCTCGGATACGTCGGAACCATGTTTTTTGCCCAAAGCAGCCGTTTCTCATTGACATATTGTTTATCGATCAGTTTACCGTAGAGATTCCAAACAGTGCCTGAGTAGATGATCAACGGAGCGAAAATTTCCTCACCGTCATTCAATCGAACACCGCAAGGTTTCTTATCGTCGAAAAGTAGTTTGATGACTTCTTTCTCCATCATCATCGTTCCGCCGTTTTCTTCGATAACTTTTTCCAGTTTCCCGGGCAGGAAAACAGTCGATCCGGCCGGATAATAACTTCCTCCGATATGATTGTCCACAAACATGATCGCTGCCAAGATGGCCGGTGTCTCTTCGACTGTCGTGTAACAATACGTTGATGTCAGTTTATCAAAGAAATCGAAGATCTCAGGATCCGTAAAGTAACGTTTCAATAATGTTTTGGCATTCATGTTTAAGAAGCTTAAAAATTTCGCATAAGAAAGCGGATGACGCAACAGTGATTTCAATGATTTCTTAGGGTCAACTTCATCAGCCGAAGAAAAGACCGGGTTCTCTACCATCACATGTTGGTAAAGAATACTCATGTCATGGTAAAATCGGTGAATGGCTCTTTCCTCATTGGGAAAGACGCGTGACAGTTCATCAGCGAACATCGCGATATCGCCGTAGAAACGGATGCGATGTCCCATATAATTGACATTATATAAATATTCATGTTTTACGATATCGATGGGTTCTTCAAGTGAATTGAAAACAAATCGGTGCGGATTGAATCCCTTCTCGCCGAATCCGTACAACATTGATGAGCCTTGATCAAAAGTTATGTTGTTGCGTTTAAAAGTTCCGCAGGATCCGCCCGGATTATAACTCTTATCGATAACGAGAACGTTTACTTTACGTTTCGCCAACAAGCTTGCGGCCGTCAATCCCGATATTCCGGCTCCGATAATGATCACATCAGTCTTCATGATAATTCCTCCCCTGTTCAATCCAAGTAGAGATAGTACGAATCCATCAGATACTTCTGCTCATAATTACGACTTAATCTGAGTAAATGGGTCTTCACTTTTTTGATCGAACCTGTTCCGTTTTCGACCTCTTCGAGTAGTTTCAGGAATTGTTTCTTCTCGGTATCCGTCGCACAGTTCTTGAAATAGCCCCATACATGTTGCGCAGCGTTGATTCGTTCACCGATTGACCATTGGACCGCAAGTGCTTTTTCCAGTAAGTGATAGAAATCAAACACCGGATAGGTCGTCTTGTCATTTAGAAGTAATCGTATCTGATTATAAATAGCAGGTGAATGTTCCAAGACCGTATATTTATATCGGCTCCATTCAAGTTCCAGTGTGCCGATCTTAGATATCGTACGTGTCGCATTGATACATTTAAGGGCTGAGAAGTTTTTGTCTTTCACCTCCAACATGATATCCAGATCAGTACGTCCGAGTTCCGTATAGAACTTCATGAACTCATCAAGATCGATACCGGCCGAGTGTGAACCTGATTTCTTTGAGGTATTCCGTTGCGAATAGTGGATCTTTTGCGGTCCGTCAACCGGTTTCCATGTTTTGCGAGCTTCTTCGATCCAATAAAATTCATTTTTTTTCGGATCTGAAGGATGGATCTGATGATGAAGATTATCGAAAACGACCGGAATGCCGAGTTGCCAACTGATTTCCAACACATCGGATATCGAATACGATCGTTCGTCGTTTTCGATGATCAGTCGTTTCTTGACAGAAGGTTCTAATTTTTTGTAGTTCGATGCGAAACGATCGATTGCCAATTCCTTTTGATCATAGACACCGCCGATATGCAGGATGATCTTACTATCGGACAAAGTGTTCAGACTTGCGAGCACTTGAGCATGATAATTCAGATCATCGACAGCCCGTTGTACGACTTCGGGATGCGGAGAGTTCAGCACTGTATACTGTCCGGGATGCATCGAAACTCGCAGATGACCCTGTTTGATCTTTACACCGATCCGATCAAAATCATCCTTGAAGATCTCCCACCATTTAAGTGGATTGAGCGGACTCGATCCGAATGGGATCAGATCGGAACTGATTCTGAATAATGTAATTTCATTTTTGATATTATACTCGATCAACTCTTCAAGAGCGGCTAAATTATGCGCGATCAATTCAAGGAGACGTGACTCTGTAACGTAGTTGCTTGTACATGTCCGCTGGTCGGTATTAGGTACACCGATCGCCAGGCATGCATATCCGATCGCCATTTAGATCCCTCCCTGCAATTATCTGTTATCTATAGTTTATCACAATCCCTTCTCGGCAAATTAAAAACCGCTTCTGCGGTTTAGGATAAAATGAATTTTTCAATGACTTCAGCCAATACACCTTGATTATTATTATTTTGAGCGACATAATCGCATAAGTTTTTGATTTCTTCGACAGCGTTTCCGGCTGCTACGCTTAAGCCCGCTACTTCCAACATCGATTGATCATTGTAATTATCACCGACAGCCATGGTTTCTTCTTGTTTGATACCCAGATAATCGGCAAGCATCAGCATCGTATTGCCTTTATTCACTCCCAATCGATTGAGTTCCATGTAGCGTCCCGAACTGTACGTAACACTCACGTGACCGGTCACCATTTCACTCATCTCATGTTCAAAACTTTTCAAATACGGTATATCGACATTCTGATAGATCATTTTAGAGATCGGTGTATCACACAGAAATTCAATGGAAGGTTCTTCTATTTCAACAAAATCATTCTTTAATCCCCGATATCGATTACGTTCAAAATCATTGGCGTTATGCATATACACGGTTTCAGCCGTATAGATCTGGATGCATACGTTTTTATTGAGACCGAACGCAAACAGTTGCTTCGCTTTTTTGAAATCCAATCCGTGGAATTGAAGGATCGTATTGTTTTTATTCTCGGTCAGAGCACATCCGTTAAACGAAATTACATATTCCTGCTCTTTGTCATAGAGATCCAATGCTTTTAAGATCGTAATGATCGCTGTATAACCGCGACCGGTTGCTGGTACGAATTTTACGCCCATTTGAGAGGCTTTTTTGATGGCATCGATATTGTTTTGAGCAATCTCATGATCGTCATTGAGCAGTGTTTCATCCATGTCACAGGCAATGAGTTTATACATCCGAACCTCCTGTCGCCCATTTGCGGCGTAATGTCCCTATTTTATGACAGACCAGCTGATTAATCAACCACAAGTTCCGATAAGAAAAGCTGTTTCAACGGGAAACAGCTTTTCTCACAACGTAATTCCCTTGAATTATAGGGATTTAAAGAGTTCGACTACATGTGCGGCAGTGAATCCGAATTCTTCGAAAATTTTCTCACCCGGAGCCGAAGCACCGTAATGATCGATCGTCAGCGTTTTACCGTCAAGACCGACATATTTATACCAACTCTGAGAAGCGCCGGCTTCGATCGCTAGACGTTTTCTGACAGCCAGCGGCAAAACATTTTCTTGATACTCGGTTGACTGTTGATCAAACAATTCTTGGCACGGCATAGAAACAACGGAAACTTCGATTCCTTCTACGCTGAGTTTCTGCTGGGCTTCGAGTGCTAATCCGACTTCAGATCCGCTGGCAATCAAAATTCCGTCAGGAATCGCTTGGTTGGTTTTCGAAACGACATAACCGCCTTTGACGGCTTCTTTACTTGAGCCATCCAATTGAACCAGATTTTGACGGCTGAGTGCCATCACGGTCGGTGTTCCTTTTGAGGTCAATGCCACATACCAAGCAGCCGCTGTCTCAACAGCATCGGCTGGACGGAATACATTCAAATTCGGTTGTGATCTAAGCATACTTAGTTGTTCGATCGGTTCATGAGTCGGACCGTCTTCTCCAACACCGATACTGTCATGCGTCAGGATGTAGATCATCGGAATATTCATGATCGAAGCTAAACGCATCATCGGTTTCATGTAGTCCGCAAACACGAAGAAGGTCGAAACATACGTCGTCAATCCACCGTGTATGAGGATACCGTTACCGATACCGGCCATAGCGAGTTCACGAACACCGAAATGAATATTGGCACCGTTTGTGTTTTCTTTTGAGAAATCACCGGCATCTTTCATGTTTGTTTTCGTGGAAGGAGCCAAGTCGGCAGATCCGCCGAATAAGTTCGGAACTTGATCCTTGATTTTGTTTAATATAACACCCGACAGATTACGGGTAGCCTGCGGTTTAGTTTCGTGCGCCCAGAATGATTCATCGTTCCAAAGATCTTCACCTAATGCGGAAGAATGATAGACCTCCCATTTCTGTGCCAATTCAGGATATTCTAGTTTATAATTTTCGAACAGAGTGTTCCATTCATCTTCTTTTCTGGCACCCTTGGCAGCCAATTTATCGAAATGTTGATAGATCTCCGGACTTACCGCAAAGGATTCTTGATTCTCCCAGCCTAATTTTTCACGCAATTTTGCGACATTATCGACACCCAACGGTTCTCCGTGCGCACTTGCACTGCCTTCTTTCGGTGAACCAAAACCGATCTTGGTCTTGATCTCAATGAAAGATGGATGAGTATCATCCGCTTTCGCTTCTTCGATCGCCTTGGCAATGGCTTTCAGATCATTTCCGTCTTCAACTTCGAGGACTTGAAATCCATACGCTTTGAATCTTTTTTGAACGTTCTCGCGGAACGCAAGATCGGTACTTCCCTCAATGGAGATCTGATTTGAATCATACATGACGATCAACTTACTTAAACCCAACGTACCGGCCAATGACATCGCTTCGGAAGTGATACCTTCCATCATGCATCCGTCGCCGCCCAACACAAACGTAAAATGATCGACGATCGGATACCCTTTACGATTGAAGATCGAAGCCAAATGAGTTTCTGCCATCGCAAAACCGACCGCATTGCTCATACCGGCACCCAGCGGTCCGGTCGTTGTTTCTACTCCGACCGTATGTCCGTATTCAGGATGTCCCGGAGTCTTAGATCCCCATTGTCTGAAACCTTTGAGATCTTCGATACTTACACCATAACCGAACAGATGAAGCAGTGAATAAAGCATCATCGATCCATGACCGGCTGATAAAACAAAACGATCGCGATTGATCCAATTCGGGTCTTTCGGATTATGATTCATGTGATTCGCCCATAATTCATAGGCCATGGCAGCTGCTCCCAACGGTAGACCGGGATGACCGGAGTTCGCCTTCTGTACACCATCGGCAGATAAAATACGAATTGCATTGACGGCTGTATGATTTATTTCTTTCATAGTTTCCTCATTTCTGATGTTTTTATTGCAATATCCGATAAAAACTTCATTGTGTCATCACGTAAAACCGTGATTTAATCTTCCTAAATTTTACACTACTTAGGTTCATCTTACAATGCAAAAGGAACACAAGAATCCCGATAATGAACTGTTTCTACGTAAATTTCAGGTACAACGTTCATGACTTTCGACTTATGAATGATCTGGAAAAAACAAGCTTTTTCGATGAACGATCGGTTGAACGAGACCATTTGACTATCATCATGCTACAATGAAGATAACAAAAAAAGGAGAATCAGTTTATGATGGAAATCCTACTGCTTTTAGAACAGGAATTGACGTTTTCTTCATTTGATCGTGAACTCGCATGGCAGATCGGATCGGAGTTGGCCAATCAAGCCATCAACGAACACCTCCCGATCGTCATCGACATTACGATCGTGAATCAACAGGTCTTTCATTACAGTGCCCCTGCAGCGTTGCCCGGCAGTGATCGTTGGGTCACTCGAAAACATAATACGGTCATGTTTTTTTCCCACAGTTCAGCTTGGGTGCTTGAAAAAATCAACGGTGATCAACAAGTATTGTCGTCCAAATACGGGTTAGATCTCAAGGAACACGTGGCCGCCAGCGGAGGATTTCCGATTCTGGTAAAAGGAGTCGGCTTGATCGGAAGTTTGTGCGTCAGCGGACTGTCAGGTAATCAGGATCAAGATTTGATCGTTGCCGTGCTCAGAAAACATCTGCGTTAGTAAAAAAGCAGACTTGATGCGTTCAAGTCTGCTTTTTTTATGTATGATCAAAGTAGTTCGAAACCGGCTGTGAAATGACGCAAGGACGTGATCGGTCCTTCATAGACCAGTTTCAGTCCTGAATAACTTGCTCGGTTTTCATAGATATAGGCAAGTGCTTCGACAATACAATCCATATGTAAGTTCGTGTAGACACGACGTGAGATCGCGATCCGCATTGTTTCCAATTCCGGCCAGATCGGCTCACCGGTGATCTTATCTTTAGAACCAAAGGCACACGCTCCCAATTCGACGCAACGGATCCCGGCTTCCTCAAACATCGCCACTACCAATCGTTGTGAGGGAAATTCACATTGCGGGATCTGCGGAAAAAATCGTCTTCCGTCCACATAAACGCCGTGGCCGCCGGTCGGTTCAATGATCGGAATGCCGCGTTCTTTTAAACGACGTCCGAGATATTCGACTTGTTTGACACGGTAATCAAGATAGTCAAAATCGGTGGCTTCTTGAAGTCCGACAGCCAGGGCTTCCATATCGCGACCGGCTTGTCCGCCGTAGGTCAGATACCCTTCGTGAACGATTCCCAGTACGTTCGCTTGCAGAAATACATCATGATTCCGGGTAACGAAGAGTCCGCCAATGTTGACGAGACCGTCTTTTTTGGAACTCATCGTGGCTGTTTCACAGTAAGAAAACATTTCACGGGTGATCTCTTTGATCGATTTGTCTGCATATCCTTCTTCGCGCGTCTTGATGAAATAAGCATTCTCGGCTAAACGCGCCGAATCGATCACGAACGGAATCTTATAGGTGTTGCATAAAATACTGACGTCGCGGATATTTTTCATGGATACCGGTTGACCGCCGTTATTATTGCAGGTGACGGTCAGAATACACACGGATATATTTTCTGCCCCTTTTTCATCGATAAGTCGTTGCATCTTGGTCAAATCCATATTTCCCTTGAACGGTAACGGTGGGCTGGCAGCATCCAGTCCTTCATCGATCACATAGTCGACAACCAATGCACCTAATACTTCCGCTTGACCGCGAAACGTATCGAAATGCATGTTTCCGATGGCGAATTTACCTTCTCGGACATAGATCTTCGCCATGATGTAATCGGCGGCTCTGCCTTGATGGGTCGGTTGTATGTAGGGCATGCCGAAGACATCTTGAGCTGAGGCTTCCATTTTATAGAAACTCTTGCTTCCGGCATAGGATTCATCCCCCAACATCAACGCTGACCATTGATTGGAGCTCATCGCTGATGTTCCGCTGTCGGTAATACAGTCGATATAACAATCTTCAGCTTTTAAACGAAATGCATTATACTGTGCTTCTCTGAGATACTTGATACGTTCTTCTTTCGTGGTCTTCTTGACAATCTCAACCATTTTGATGCGAAACGGTTCCGCAAATTGAAATCTCATCGGTTACCCCTTTCACTGTCCCGCAACAATTTCAATCGGATGGAATTGTTGCTGCTGTGTTCTGGATCAATCATACCATGATTCACAATGATTGTTTAGCCACGCTTACCGAAGTAAAAACACAAAAAAAGTCGAATCAACTTCGGCTTTCTATCGAACTATAAGTTATTATTTTCGTGTTTCAAGCAGTAATTCAGCGATTTGAACCGCATTTGTGGCAGCACCTTTACGGATCTGATCGCCGCAACACCACAGATTCAATCCGCGCTCATCGGTAAGATCTTTGCGGATACGTCCGACCCATACCAGATCTTGATCACTGGTATCGAGCGGTGTCGGATAATTTCTGCCGTGCACATCGATCGACATGCGGCATCCGGCAGAAGATTGAATGGCCGTTTCGGCTTGATCAACGGAAATGGTTTCCGCTGTTTTAACGTTGATCGAGATCGAATGAGATCGAATGACCGGGACACGTACACAGGTACAACTGACCACGAGATTCGGCAGATGCATGATCTTGCGACCTTCATTTTGAATTTTCATTTCTTCGGACGTATACCCATTGTCCAAGATGCTTCCGATAAACGGAATGACGTTGTAGGCGATCTGCGTCGGAAACACTTTCATCGTGGCCGGTTTTTGATCGATCACTTCACGCATCTGTTCTTCAAGTTCGGTGATTCCTTCATGACCGGCACCGGATACGGCTTGGTACGTTGAGACGACCATACTTTGGATCGGTGATAGGCGATTGAGCGCATTCACTGCTACGAGTGAGATGATGGTTGAGCAATTGGGATTGGCAATGATGCCGTGATGGGTGAGTGCATCTGCCGGATTGATTTCAGGTACAACAAGCGGTACTTCTTCATTCATTCTGAACGCGGAAGAGTTATCGATGAAAACAGTCTTTGATTGTGTAATATAGGGTGCGAAGTGTTTGGCTGTTTCATTACCGACTGCGCCCAAAACAAAATCCATCGATTCAAAAGAAGTCGCTTTGGCTTCTTGAACGATTATTTCCTTACCTTTGTAGATAAGTACCGTTCCGACACTTCGGGCACTGGCTAATAGGCGCAGTTCGTCGATCGGAAAATCTCTTTCTTCCAGTATCTTCATCATTTCGCGTCCGACGGCTCCGGTAGCCCCCAAGATCGCAACATTATATTTTCTCATGTTTTTCTCCTGTTGATCACCCGACGAAACTATCGTAGAGGATCACGATGGCACGTTCATAATCGGAATTGTTGACACCGACGACGATGCTGATCTCATTGGTTCCCTGCGCGATCGATCGGATATTGATGTTATGTTGTCCTAGCGCATTGAACAGTTGTCCGGCAACGCCCGGATGATCAGCCATTTTACGGCCGACGGCCGCAACCAGCGCAATGTTTTCTTCTGTCTTGATCGAATCCGGTGAGCAGTGTTTCTTAAGATCGGACAGAATGTCATAGAGACGGTCTCCGATCAAAGCGTTGGACACGACCAGTGTGAAACTATCGATACCGGTCGTGATGTGTTCGATCCCGACGCGATTCTTTTCAAATATTTCCAGTGCTTTGCGAATAATAGAAGGCTCTGTTGCGATATGTTCTTTATATAAAGTCAACACGATGAAACTCTTGCGACCGGCAATCCCGGTGATAAAACGTTGTTTCTTCGATGTATTTTCTTCCTCGAAATGTTCCAGGATCATCGTTCCCGGATTTTCCGGTTCATTGGTATTACGGATGTTGAGTCCGATATTTTTGACTTTGACCGGCATGATCGATTCTTCATGAAGAACCGAAGCACCCATATAAGCCAGTTCTCTTAGTTCGGAGTAAGTGATCCGTTGAATCGGTTTCGGATGATCCACGATCTTAGGATCTGCCATCATGATTCCCGAAACATCAGTCCAATTTTCATAGATATCAGCATCGGCAGCACTGGCCAGTACAGCACCGGTGATATCGGATCCACCGCGGCTCATGACTCTGATCTTCCCATTGGGGAGACTGCCGTAAAAGCCCGGAATCACCAATTTCGTAGTATCACCGAAGTGTTCCTCAAAGGTCGTATTGATTTTCTCCATATCGAATTGACCTTCATAATTAAAGAAGATACAGTCCGAAGCATCAAGAAACTCATAACCGAGATATTCAGCCATCAGTCGCGCAGTGAGGTATTCACCGCGTGAAGCAAGATAATCGACCGGAATATCGCGATTCATTTCCGAGCGTAATTGCGCGAATTCACTTTCCAGATCGAATTTAAGCCCCAATTGATTTCGAATTTCGTAAAAGCGTTGTTCAATTACAGAAAAGATATCCTCATAGGATACACCGTAGGTCAAATGGGCATGACAAAGATAAAGCAGATCCGTGATTTTATTGTCTTCCGATGTTCTCTTACCGGCGGCAGATACAACCACGATGCGACGTGTAGGATCGGCATTGATGATCGCTTTCACCTTTTCAAACTGATTCGCACCGGCCAGTGAAGAACCTCCGAATTTTGCTACTTTAAGCATGAGACTCCTCCTCATCGGCAATTCCCGCAAAAAAGACAAACGTATTTTTTTCTTTCAATCGGCGAGCCAGTGAATGCATCGATTCGACTGTGACAGCTTTGGTGACATGGAATTTCCATGAACCGATGACTGTTTGTTTCTCCGTGATCGAATCAAGTTCCTCACAAACGGTCTCTTTGTCGACACGTACTGCATAACGATGTGATGCTAATCGATTATCCGCATTTACTCGTACGCAAGTATCGTTAAGCATGTGTTTTTTACCTTCAGATATATCCAAAAGATCCATCACGACATTCGCTGCCGTCGGGAATTTTCCTGCCCCTTGACCGTAAAAACTCATCTTGCCTTCATATTCACTTTTGAACCAAGCGATGTTTTTATTCTCGGTGACACCGACTTCAAGATCTGTCGGTCCGAAACACGTAGGTTCTACGTAAGCATAAATACCTTTATCGGTTCTGCCCGCATGCGTGATCAATCGACACACCCATCCGTTATGATGATAGAATTCGATATCGACTGAATCGATCGATCCGATACCCTCGGTCACTATACTATCCTCATTTACGAAAAGGTCGAATCCGACGGCAGAGGAGAGAATGCATTTTCGCATGGTATCCAGTCCATCGACATCCGAGCTTGGATCAGCTTCCGCATAACCCATTTTTTGAGCTTCTTTAAGTGCAGCAGCGAAACTTATGTTGTTTCTCTGCATCGCATCTACCATAAAATTAGTTGTTCCGTTGAGAATTCCACCCACTTCTTGGATCGTATCCGAACGTTTAGCGCGTTGCAGATTGCTTAAATAGGGAATTCCTCCGCCGCAGGCTGCACTGAATAAAAAAGCAGTTCCTTTGCTTTTAGCTAATGCATTCAGTTCTTCACCGTAGACACTGACCAACAATTTATTCGATGTAACGGCATTTTTACCTTTTTCGATCGATGTCTTTAAAAATTCATACGCCGGATGCAATCCACCCATCATCTCGACGACGGTATCGATCTGATCATCATTCGCGATATCCGCAAAATTCTCCGTAGCGAAATCAGGCATCACCGAATTTATTTCTTTCACCAGTGCTCTTGTCACGAAGAGATCTTGCAGACCTGCTTGTTTTTTCTCCTGCAGTATCTCATATACTCCGCTTCCGACTGTTCCAAACCCCAGTAATGCTATTTTCATGTCAGTTCTCCGTCTCTTGATCTGATTTAAATGTCTTTATAATAAAAACACTTGTATCTAAATTGAAAACATTTTATCATAGAGAGTAAGCAAATGCAAGGCTTGAATCGGAGGGAAAAGCGATGAGTTCTTATGTGAGTACACGAGATTCCGACATTCGGGTGAATGCGTCGGAAGCCATATTGAAAGGTCTGTCCGACGAAGGCGGATTATTCATGTTGGATGAGATACCGAGTCTTCCTTTAGAAGAGATGATCGGAATGGATTTTCAAAGCACGGCAAAAGTCATTTTAAAAGCCATGTTGAGTGATTTCACTCAGGATGAGATCAATACTTGCGTCGAACAAGCTTATACAAATAAATTTGAAACGAATGAATGCACACCGATAGTGAGTGTCGGTGATCGTTATGTACTGGAACTTTTTCACGGACCGACATCCGCTTTTAAAGATGTCGCTTTGTCGATCTTGCCCAGATTGATGTCATTGGCTAAAAAGAAAAATAAAACACAGGAAGAAATCATTATTCTCACCGCTACCAGCGGAGATACCGGCTCAGCTGCCTTGAATGGTTTCAGCGACGTTGACGGGATCCGCATTATTGTTTTCTTTCCCGATCAAGGCATCAGTGCCACACAACGGGCACAGATGGTCACCTGTAACGGAAAGAATGTCAGTGTTTGTGCCGTTAAAGGAAATTTCGATGATGCTCAGTCCGGTGTAAAAACAATCTTTACATCACCTGAAACCAAAAAACTATCCGAATCCAGGAAACTGTTATTTTCGAGTGCCAACTCAATTAATATCGGCCGCTTGATTCCACAGATGGTCTATTACTTCAAATCCTATGCAAATCTTGTCAACAAGGGTGATATCTTGCCGGGAGAACCTGTTAATTTTGCCGTTCCGACCGGGAATTTCGGAAATATACTAGCCGGATACATGGCGAAGCTGAGCGGACTTCCGATTGCCAAATTGATTTGCGCCTCCAACAGTAATAATGTACTTACCGAATTCTTACACAGCGGCGTTTATGATATGCGGCGTAATTTCTTGCGGACACTTTCCCCTTCAATGGATATCCTTCTTTCAAGCAATCTGGAACGAATGCTGTATCTGAGCACTGATCGAAATCCAACAACCATCAACCGATACATGAATGAACTTTATCATCATGGGTATTACCAAGTCGATGATTCCATCAAAAACAAGATCGATGAAACATTCTACAGCGGTTTCTGCAGTGATACAGAAACACTCGAAACGATTGGAAATGTCTATCGCGATGAAGACTATCTGATGGATCCGCATACTGCTGTCGCTTGGAAAGTCAGTGAAGATTTCAAAAATGCGCAAATCAATTTCCATAAAACAATCGTATTAGCCACAGCTTCTCCTTATAAATTCGCACACAGTGTGTTGATTGCATTGAATCAAGACGGCAGCGGTGATGAATTCTCAATCATCCGCCGCCTTCATAAATTAACGGGTTCCCCGATTCCAAAAAATCTGATAGATTTGGAGAATATGGAAGTCCGTCATAACTCGGTCATCGAAAAAGAAGACATGGCTCATTATGTCTTTACGAAAGTAGGTGAACAAACATGGTAACGATCAGAGTTCCCGCCACTTCGGCTAATTTCGGCCCGGGATTTGATTCCCTGGGCTGCGCATTGGACATGTATGCAACACTGTCTTTTACGGAATGTGAAGAAGGATTAACGATCACCGGTTGTTTAGCTCATCACCGAAACAAAGAGAATCTGACGGTGGTTTCCTATCAAAAAACAATGGAGGTATTAGGTTTACCGATGCCCGGTCTGATCTTACACATCGATTCCGATATTCCGATTTCACGCGGTCTCGGCAGCAGTGCGGCAATGATTGCGGCAGGGGTTTTGGCTGCTGACGCTCATCACGGATCCACCCTCTCAAACTCAGAGTTGTTGGCGATCTGTACGCAGATCGAAGGCCATCCGGACAATGTGGCACCTGCTCTGTTCGGCGGATTGATCGCTTCGATGATGGATGAAAACAAGCCTTACATGATTTCATATGCATTGCATCCTGATATTCATTTCTGTGTTTTGATACCGGATTTCAAATTATCAACGCATAAAGCACGTGCTGCACTTCCAAAAACGATCTCGTTTTCGGATGCAGTCTATAATCTGAGCCGAACAGCTGTTTTGTGTAAAGCCCTTGAATTGAATGATACGCAATTGATCCGTATCGCAATGCACGATAAACTTCACCAACCCTATCGCGGTAAAATGATCCATGAATATGATCAATTGAGAGAAATGTGCATGGAAGCGGGCTGTGTTGCTTTCTTCATCAGCGGTGCCGGTCCTTCTTGTATGTGCATCATCGAGAACGAGCATTTTATGGAGATCATGAACGAAAAACTAAGCACGCTAAATCATCGTTGGACAATGCGATCCCTTCATGTCGATCGCGAAGGTGCACAGATACTCGGAATCGGGGAGTGAGCCATCATGCTAAAAAACTATCTCATCATCGATAAAAAGATCCTGCCTGATTATTATGAAAAAGTTGTGGAAACCCGTAATCTTCTTGAAAGCGGCAAAGTAAAAGAAGTCAGTGAAGCTGTCAAGATCGTCGGGATTTCACGCAGTACCTATTATAAATATAAAGATTATATCTATGAGCCGTCACAAGAAGCTGCCGGTCAAAAAGTGGTACTCTTTATGATTCTCAGTCATGACAAAGGCGTCTTATCACAAATGCTGAATCTGATATCGTCATTCAACGCCAATATCCTGACGATCACGCAGAGTCTGCCGATCTCGCAAAAAGCTAGTGTCACGATCACTTTGGATATCAACGATATCATCGTATCGATCGGTGAAATACTGAAAGCATTGGAGAAATCACGCGGAGTGGAAAGTGTTAAATTGATTGCCATCGAATAAAAAAGTGAGAAATCTGGTTCTATTTAGAGAATCGGGCTTAACGTACCAAGAACTCAAAACACCGAATAAAGCACAAGACCTAAAAATCTTTAACGATGGCAATAAGAATTTGAATTTCCTGTTGCTGATTTCCACAAGGATAAGTAAAATATAAGTATGTTTACAAATTATTTATCTATAAATAAAACAAAAATGATAAAAATGCACTATACTTTATATAAAGAGTACGCAACATAAATTACCGTAGAGGAGAAACAACCGTGAAAATTAACATAAAAATGACCAGAAAGAAAAGCATCATTTTATTGTCCTCAGTTGTCTTGCTTATTATGGCTTTATTTGTTGGAAACCGTGTTGCATTTGGAGTTTGGGACCCATTACAGTTGCCAAATAGAATTCAATGTTATTCAAGAACCTATCGCAAATCAGCAACTCAGCCCAAAGTACTTACCGGAGAGGGAAAGCCCACATATTCAATCTTCTTTTGGGATAATCCAACCAGCAAACCTGTATATACGATAGACCCAAAGATAAATTCCATTCCAACAGTCGTTTATTTAAAAATGAGCAGCGGCAGGTATCAGTTATATGAATTATCAGGCAGTCCATAACAATTAACTTACCTTTAAAAAATAGCACCACAATGAGTGCTATTTTATATGGAAATTTGGTTGTGATTTAGTATGCGATTTTTAGTTCAATTTTCTTGCGTTGCACCTCTAAGCGGAAGTTGTTATTATTTTAAAACTTTTTTGTGGAAAAGTCCTGATTCTCTAAGTAAAACCAAAAATCTCGCTTTTTTAGTATTTTTTTATACGATTCCGTGAGCCAACATCGCAGTCGCGACCTTCATGAATCCGGCGATATTCGCTCCGACGACCAGATTATCATCATATCCGTATTCTTTTGCCGCTTCTGTTGCATTTTTATAGATATTGACCATGATTTCCTTGAGTTTTGCGTCGACTTCTTCGAATGTCCATGAATAACGCATGCTGTTTTGTGTCATTTCAATGGCTGAACAGGCAACACCGCCCGCATTGGCAGCCTTACCCGGTCCGAATAGGATTTTATTATTCAGAAGCACCGTTGTGGCAGACAGTGTACAAGGCATATTCGCTCCTTCTGCCACCAAAATAACACCGTTTCGAATCAATGCGTTCGCTGCTTCAACATCGATTTCTCCTTGTGTTGCGCAAGGAAGTGCGATATCACATTTGATGCGCCAGATTCCCGACGCTCCTTCGGTGTAAGTCGCTGTCGGAACTGCTTTCACATAGTCACTGATCCTGGCTCGTTTTACTTCTTTGAGGTCTTTCACCACGTTGAGATCGATTCCGCTTTCATCGATAATGTAGCCATTGGAATCTGAACAGGCAATGACCTTGGCACCGAGTTCGGTTGCTTTCTCGATCGCGTAAATGGCGACATTGCCCGATCCCGATACAATAACTGTTTTACCTTTCAATTGAAGTCCTTTTGCCTTCAACATTTCCTCCGCAAAATAGATCAACCCATACCCGGTTGCCTGTGTACGAACAAGACTTCCGCCGTAAGTCAGTCCTTTGCCGGTCAATACGCCTTGTTCACGAACATTCTTGATTTTATTGTAATAACCGAATAAATAACCGATCTCTCTGGCTCCCACACCGATGTCACCGGCTGGTATATCCAGATCGGCTCCGATGTATTTCTGCAGTTCTGCCATAAATGCTTGGCAAAACCGCATAACTTCATTGTCTGATTTACCTTTTGGATCAAAATCAGAACCGCCTTTGGCTCCGCCGATCGGAAGACCGGTCAATGAATTTTTAAGGATCTGTTCGAAACCCAAAAATTTAACGATACTTTGATTAACGGAAGGATGTAATCTGAGTCCCCCTTTGTAGGGTCCAATTGCAGCATTGAATTGAACACGGAAACCACGGTTGACTTGTACTTTCCCTTGATCGTCGACCCAAGGTACGCGAAATGAGATCGTTCGATCCGGTTCGGTAAGTCTTTCCAAGATCCCGGCAGCCATAAATTCGGGGTATCTTACCATGACCGGAGTCAATGAGTTCAAAACTTCTTTTACTGCCTCTAAAAACTCAGTTTCACCCTTATTTCTGTTTTCTGTTTGAATCAAAACAGATTCGATATATTCTTGTGCGTTCATTGTATATTACCTTTTATCTTTCAATTCTACTTTTATTCTATACGGGTCAAACATATTAATCAACTTTACCAAGTTCACAACGGAATGTAAAAAAAGGATGATTCATAGATTGAAAACATCCTTTTGCTTGATAATATTGATTGATCAAACGGTATGACTGGCTGATGAGGCGTTCGCATTGGCAGCTGCCATGACACAGTCGATTGCGAGAACAACCGCAAGCGACGGTATCTCATCTTTCGGATCTTCGATATCCAACGCATAACTGTCACCCCATGTGAACCATTCTTTTCGTATCGAAACAACACAGTTACCGCTTTTAATGATCTGGTAATCATGCGACCAAAAATCACCTTCTATCGTCCAATCCAATCCTGAAATCGAATAGACAGGTTTGAAGAAAGTGAACTCTTTGACGATTTCTGCGATCTCTTCTCCATCCACAAAAACAAAGAAACGCGGTAAGAAACTGAATACTTTCTGTTGGATGAAGATCACTTCTTTTCCGTTGAGGTCATAGACGTGAAGTTTCTTGCCCCAAGAGAAAAATTCCCCCTCAACATAGTATTTATCGTTTCCGTTTTCATCTTTGACACTGAACTTGTCATTCCAAGAAAATACTTGCTGTTTTATCGATAAGCGCATATTATTTCCCCCTGTATTCCTGAGCTGAATACATCTTGTCTCTATCCTAACACAGGCAACGTGATTCTTTCAATATGCGTTCAATGGATAATTGCTGTAGTAAGAAAGCTACTGTTTCATTTGTTTCTTTTAATCCTTTTATGTAGTGCAATTATTTCGCTTCTACTGAATACATGATGATCCATCGGCTGCAAATCACCGGTTGGAAAATAATTCGTTTTTTTTATATCACTTTGCGAATTTGATTACCGGCCAGAATTCCAAGGAATATCCAGAAAATATAAGCGACGGAAACGACACTGATATTGAAGAATGCTTGCGTCAGATAACCGACTGCAGATGCTGTGATCGGTAAAAGGATCGGGTCAACTTTTAATTTATGTAATGCAGTGCGAATACAGAGACTTACGAAAATGAGATAGGCGATCAGCGAAGGGATTCCGGTTGACACAGCAATATTCAAATATTCGTTATGGGCTTTATCGATGATCACGATCTTATTGAACATCGCCATGATATCGACTACATAGGTATTCATGAACGGGATATACAGATTTTCGATCCCATAACCGAACCAAGGTCGCAAGCGGATCAATTCCAGAACTCGTTTCCATATAAACACTCTGACAGATCCGGCTTTTTCAGAACCGATCCCGCCGTTTAGTAATAAAGACGCATCATCCGCGATCGTCGAAAACCGAACGGCAAGAATACCTTGTGTCAATAAATTGAATCCAAGTATCAGGACCGCACCTTGGATCACAATGTGAATCGAACGCCGAAAAGTATCGGGATAGTGAGTCCGATTGATCCACAGGAAACCAAAATAAACGATCATCGATATGATGGCACCGATCCAACTTCCGCGCGTCATGGTCATCAATAAACAAACGACGATCGCTGTATAAACGATGAGTGCCCATTTGTTTTTATTGATTATATACTCATGAACGGAAAGCGGCAGGATCAAGACCAGATAAGCACCGAGAAAATTAGGATTACCCATCGAGGAAAACACGACAGTCCATGATTCACGGATCGAATCGCGTAAGAACGGATCTATTCCGAAAAACTGCATGATTCCGTAACAGGCGATCAGAAAACCGCTGCCCAACACCAATTTCACGATCCGATCACTGAGAGTACCGACGGAACGAGCGGCCAGAAACATTAGGCCGTAAGCACACAGCGTGATTAAACCTTCTTTTCGAAACGGTTTACCTTGAATCGCCAAGCTCAAATCGCGTGCGAAAAACAGTGATATCAATAAAAGTATGAAATAGATCGCAAGCCAAAGGTTGATTTTATCGAACGTAATCAGTTTTCTAATTTGTTTATACGATAAAATCAACAAGAGTAGATAAAGAAAAGCAAACACAAGCAGTGCGTTTGCTTTAGGTGCATAAAAGAAATCATCAGATACCGACATAGGGACGAACAGAAGAGGAACAGCGATCAAGACAGCCGCAACCAATTGTTTTATTTTTTCACTGACCGACTCGAAATTCATGGCACTCATCTCCTCTGTTATCAACTACATTGTTATTCTTATTCTTTCGGTGTGTATTTTGTTGAATATCCCGGGTTTTCTTCGGGACGCAGTTTATTCGGATAGTTCCAATCAGTCTTGATGTCAACGGAAACTTGTTTGATCTGTTTGAAAACCTCATAAGGATCAGCGATCGATATGAATTCGTTAAAGACCGAACGCGAAGAATTGCGAGTTACAACGGTTTCTCCCGTGTACGCGCGGATCGATCCCACATTAAACAGTTTTTCCAAGGGATTGACATTGACTTCCAAGTTTGAGATACGATCGTAATCAAGTGATTTGAAATCGATGCCCCAAATTCCGCTGCGCAACATCAATCGCTTGTTGGTAACCGCATAGCGTGTATTGCGATGGACCAATGCCAAACGGACGATATTCAGAATACTTCCGTAGAACGGAAACAGGTGCAGAAAGAAGAACGGAATCAGAAATAAGCCCATTCCGCCTCCGAATTTAATCATATTCATGATGAAGAATAAATCAAAAAATCCCCAAAACAGACCGAAGATCAAAAATGGAATACCTCTTGTCAGGTATGGGATCAGAGCCGGTTGGCCGGTCCAAAGGATCGTCTCATCATTGTCTTTCACTGCTTCGAATTCAGGTGGAATCGTATCACTGAGTCTCATTTTTTTACCTCTGTTTCGTTGGTCGCAACCATTGCTTTGTTATAAATTCAGTATACATTCAAAAATCACTGAATCAATGGGCGATTTCACCATTTTTCGTAAAATTTCCGTTTTCTTGAAAAATTCAGTGACTTTGCGAATTAGAATCGGAAATAATAACGAAAAATGCCGCAGAACTTCGACTTTGAGCTTATAAGTTATGTTCTGTGCAGGATTACTTCCGTTTACCTTTGAAATCGAGCGAATAAAAGTGTATGATAGACTACAAGTTAGAATGTATGATTCTATCCGAACAACTTGAAGGAGAAACCATGGGAAAATCGTTAACCTATAAAATACTTGCGAATAATCTACTTGAAGGCGAACTGAGACAAGGCAGCGAAATCGCTGTCAGAGTCAATCAGACTTTGACTCAAGATTCAACGGGAACAATGGTTTATCTGCAATTGGAAGCCATGAACGTGGATCGGATCAAGACTGATCTGTCTGTCGCCTACATCGACCACAATATGCTGCAGGCGGGATTTGAAAATGCGGATGATCATGAGTTCATCAAAACCATTGCCCAGAAATACGGGATCATCTTCTCGAAACCGGGCGGTGGTATTTGCCATCAAGTCCATTTAGAACGGTTTGCCAAACCGGGAGCAATCATGATCGGTTCCGACAGCCATACACCTACCTGCGGCGGTCTCGGAAGTCTCGCGATCGGAGCCGGCGGATTGGATGTTGCAGTCGGGATGGCCAAGGGTTATTACTATATGAGCGTACCGAAGGTATACAACGTTATTTTGCATGGTGACCTAAAACCGTTCGTTAACGGTAAAGATATCATTCTTAAAGTGTTACAACATCTCAGCGTCAAAGGCGGAGTCGGTTACGTGATGGAATATTCCGGTGACGGGATCGAACATCTGAGTGTTACGGATCGCGCTACGATCTGTAATATGGGAGCCGAACTCGGTGCGACGACCTCGATTTTTCCGAGTGACGTACGTACGTATGAATATCTAAATCGGCAAGGACGAGCTAACGACTATCATCCGATGCAACCGGATATAGACGCCGAGTACGACGCTGTATTGGAAATCGATCTGAATATGTTGACGCCGCTCACCGCACTTCCGCACATGCCGGATAATGTGATCGATATCGCATCGGCAACGAAAGTCAAAGTCGATCAGGTGGCGATCGGAAGCTGTACCAATTCTTCGTATTCCGACATGATGAAAGTCGCTGCCATCTTAAAAAATAATCAAGTTCATCCGGATGTAAGTCTGGTCATATCACCGGGTTCAAGTAACGTTCTTCGTCTGTTGGCGGAAAACGGAGCGCTTGCCGATATGATCAAAGCCGGTGCTCGAATTCTCGAGTCTGCCTGCGGTCCGTGTATTGGAATGGGACAAGCACCTAAATCAGGTGCCGTTTCACTGCGTTCGTTCAATCGTAACTTCAAAGGCCGCTCCGGAACGATGGATGCGCAGGTTTATCTGGTAAGTCCGGAAACAGCAGCCGCATCGGCTGTCGCGGGTTATTTGAGTGATCCGACCGAACTAACCGTCGAATTGAATTTCAGCGAACCGGAAAGTTACGGACGCGTTGATACTTATTTTATCTTTCCGACACCCTCAGCCATGAGCACTCAGGTCGTGATGGGTCCCAATATCAAACCTTTCCCGATCGGTGCACCGATCGCCGATAAGATTGAGAAGAGCGTCTTGTTGAAGACCGGCGATAATGTCACTACCGATGATATCGTTCCGTCCAATGCCAAACTTTTACCGTTCAGATCCAATATTCCTTATCTTTCTACTTTCTGTTTCGGAACATTGAGTAATACGTTCAAGGCGAAAGCCGAAGCGAATCAAGGCGGATTTGTGATCGGCGGAGAAAATTACGGTCAAGGTTCAAGTCGCGAACACGCAGCGTTGGTTCCCTTGTATTTAGGGGTACGAGCTGTGATTGCCAAGAGTTTCGCACGCATCCATCGTTCCAATCTGATCAATGCGGGTATTCTTCCGTTGGTATTCAGTGATCCGAAAGATTATGATTTGATCGATACGGATGATGTATTAGTGTTTGACGGTTTGCTTGATGCAATGAAAGCACAACAAGATATCACTGTTGTTAATAAAACAAAAAACAAAACGTACACCGTATTATTCACGGCTTCCGGCCGTGAACGGGATGTGATCTTGAGTGGCGGCTATTTGAATTATTCGAAAAACAATCCTTTGGAGGTAACACCATGTATACCGTCACATTAATACCCGGCGACGGCATCGGACCTGAAGTTGCCGCTGCGACCATGAAAGTCATTGATGCAACCGGGGTTGCGATCCATTGGGATATTCAATCGGCCGGTGAAGCCGTCTATCAGGCGACTGGTGCGTTGATTCCCCCAAGTGTGTTCGAGAGTATAGAGAAAAATAAAATCGTGCTGAAAGGCCCGATAACGACTCCCATCGGCAAGGGATTCAGAAGTCTGAATGTTCATTTGCGCAAAACCTATGATCTTTTTGCGAATGTTCGACCGGTCAAAAATCTGGGAACCGTCAAATCACGATTCGAACATGTCGATCTGGTGATTTTTCGTGAGAATACCGAAGATCTCTACGCCGGTCTTGAAGAGATGATAAGTCCCGATGAAGCCCACAGCATCAAAGTGATCACTCGTTCCAAATCGACGCGAATCGCAATTGCGGCCTTTGATTACGCACGCAAGACCGCTAAAACAAAAGTGACCGTCGTCACAAAAGCAAATATCATGAAATTCACCGACGGCTTGTTTTTAGAGGTAGCCCGTGATGTAGCCAAAAACTATCCGGAACTCAACCTTGAAGAGGTCTTGGTCGATAACATGTGCATGCAACTGGTCATGGATCCGTCGAAATATCAGGTCATTCTCACTGAGAATCTCTACGGTGATATCCTTTCCGATCTGTGTGCCGGATTGATCGGCGGACTCGGACTTGTTCCGAGCGCTAACATCGGTACTTCCATGGCGATGTTTGAAGCTGCTCATGGTTCTGCACCCGATATTGCCGGTAAAAACTGGGCAAATCCGACTGCTTTGATTTTAAGCGGTGCCATGATGCTGGAATATTTGGGTGAGACTGAAGCGTGCAACTTAGTGCGAA
>Ga0209123_1000799_pt1 | contig 36431 bp, 30 predicted proteins | sample BarGraIncu00431A_FD_184500 | JGI IMG/M metagenome (GOLD analysis project Ga0209123, IMG submission 184500) | Arctic peat soil microbial communities from Barrow, Alaska, USA - Barrow Graham LP Incubations 004-31A (SPAdes) (version 2) | ecosystem: Environmental > Terrestrial > Soil > Wetlands >... | reverse complement strand
GTTCACAATAGGTATTCCCCAACGAATCGATAACAGAAAGTGAAACTATTCCGGCAGGCAGCAACGATTCTGAAATTTGACCTTCAAGATTTCTAAGAGGTTGCACCACAAATGCTTTTCCTCGGGAATGTAATAGTAAATACAATGATTCATTCGGAATGGTGGTATGATTGGCGACTTTATATAAAATTTTCCCCTGATTATAAACCAACTGAATTGCAGCACCGCTAGTTTGTGTTTTTGGAAGTTCAACTCTTTTTTCTATACCATCTTTCCGTTTAACCAATGCATAATAACGTTCATTGGGCTGGGTTTTTATTGAGAATTTGCCCATTCCCTTAACCAAAGTGGACAACTCACAAATCTCCTCATTTTTGTCGGTAAATACTTTCCCTGTAATGTCGACAGACAATCCATCTTTGCCAATAGCCTTAAAAGCTAAACATTGTAAGGTGTTATCCAACAAATTTCCACTTTCGGGAAAGAACTGCACATCAAAATCGGAACTGAACTCGGGAAGAGAAATATTGGTTTTATACTTCTCATCGTCCATCGATACCTGTATGTCTTTTTTGGAATCATCTTTCGGGTCGATTGCTATTTGCCACTTTACAGTGCCGTCTTTAGCGGTTATCATCGAAAAGGCTTTCTTTTTAGCACTATTCCAGTTTTGTTTGATATCAACTCTCTTTCCGGCTATTGGATTTTGTACTGCATCAGTAAATGTGAGAGTTGTCGGAATCAAGCCATCAACAGCTGTTCCATATGTTATTTTGCTGGTTATGCGGTCATCAATTTTATTCCCGATTAAAATATTTTTAGAGAAGAAAAAATCAGTTCCAACATTTTGCATCCAATAAGTATAAGCCCGCAACGAATAGGTTCCGTTAGGGATTTCGGGTTTTAGTTTCAAGTGACCGACAAAACCCAATGAATCTTTTTTTATTTTTACCCGATACAATACCGAGTCCATTTTATTAATCAGCTCCACATAAACAAATTGGCTCAAGGCATTTGGTTCCAGCGTGGTTTCATTCACCAAATAGGCCTTAAACCAAATTTCTTCGCCTGCACTGTAATAAGGTTTATCAGTTTGAACATAAACCTTTTCTTGCGGAAAATTTACCCATTGATTGGTAAATCTACTTGTAATTTCCTGCGAAAAATCAGGATTCATTTTTTTTGGAACAGCGGCCTGAATAACTGATAAAGTTAGAAAAAACCCGATAGAGATAGACGTGATTGTGTTTTTCATAAAAATATACAAGATTTTAAGTTGAATAAATTTGCTTGTAAATTAACTTCCTCACAAAGCTATAAAATTTTACATAAATTCAGTGTATTTTTATGATTTTTTAACCTTATATTCTCATAATAATGATATTCAATTTGATATCTATCTTTACTCTTCCTCATTCTCCATAGCGTATATATACTCCTATCCCTATGTTCGGCATATCACTCTTGCAGAAGTCATTGCCACCTACTTCGGTCGAACGAGGAAGTCAACCAAATTCAATAAAATTAAAAATCTTCCAAACAGCAGCATAGCAATGCAGTGTTTGGAAGATTTATATGTACAATTCAAAGCAAAAATAGCTTTGAATCCTTTTTCTCTAATTACCAGAAATACCAGTAGAACGCAGCACAAATAGCTACTACACCGAGCGATGCAATAACATCCCACTTGCCCCAACTATTCTTGATAAGTGTTTTATAGTCACCATTGAAAGTAATAGCTTCTATCTGTTGAGCAGTTGGCTTCGGAGTGAAAAACGATACTACAACCATCATCAACATGATAAAGACAAGCAACCAGATTTCAAAAATAAGCCAGTTAGTATGCCAAAACCAATGTGTAGATTCCCAACCCCAACCTGTCATTACGTCTTTACCAGTATTTGTAAATACGTTAGTTAACAAGCGTGCCATACCAATAAGGAAACCAATAATTAAACCTGCTTCACCTGCCTTAGGTGTGATTCGTTTAGAAAAAATACCCAGTACGAATACGGCTACCATGGCAGGAGCGAGCAGCGATTGAATACCTTGCAGATAAGAGTAAAGGCTACCAAGACTCATCATAACCGGTATCCATATAATACCAAGTATCACAACTACAACTGTTGCAGCACGACCTACAAAAACGTATCTGGCTTCGCTCTTATCTTTGAACATTGGCTTATAAAAGTCTTCAGTAAACAAAGTAGCACAAGAGTTGAAGAATGCCGCTAAAGAAGCGACAAGAGCAGAGATGAAACCAATTGTTACAATACCTTTCACACCGGCTGGCAATACAAACTTAACCATTGAGCCAAAAGCGGTATCAGGGTTGGTTAACGTAAATCCACTGCCCGGACGTGCTGCCAATGCGGCAGCGATCATACCGGGGATAAGGAACATAAATACAGGTAAAATTTTGAAATAACCGGCAGCGATAGTACCACGACGAGCACGTTTCATTACCACATCGTTAGCTTCGCCTTTTGTTTGTCCCAATACACGTTGAACGATATGTTGGTCAGTAGCCCAATACCAGAAACCGATAATAGAAGCTCCGATAAATACCCAGAAACCCGGATAATCGTCGTACAATGGGTCACCAGTTTCTAAGTGAAACATGTGGTTAGTACCGTATGCTTTTCCGTCAGTTCCGATACTCATGGCTCTAGCATGATCCATCATAGCAGTCCAACCGTGAGCAACGTTTCCATCTCCAAGTGCTGATAATCCTAAGAAAAGAACAAGGAATGAACCAATGATAAGAATAGGAGTTTGGATAGCCGATAATGTCATTACACCCTTCATACCACCAAACACAGTAAATACACCCGTTAAAACAATCAAACCGATAGCACCGTACCAGAAAGGCAAGCCAAGAAGGCTTTCCATGAAGATACCGCCGGTAAATGCAGTAACACTCACTTTGGTTAGCACGTAAGCTATAAGTGTAATGATAGATAACCACGAACCTGTACGAGGTGTATAACGATTTTTGAGGAAGTCAGGCATAGTAATGATTTTTCCCAACTTCATGTTCATATGTTGATAAAAAGGTACAAATAGCCAACCCAAGATAAGGATCATCCAGCCTTGCATTTCCCAGTGAGCCATACCTACACCAGATTTTGCTCCTGTACCTGCAAGCCCTACAAGGTGTTCTGAGCCAATGTTTGCAGCAAAAATAGCCGCACCAATGATATACCATGGTTCGCCTTTACCGAACAGATAGTCTTCACTGTTAGCGCCATGTTGCAATTTTTTGTCTTTTTGTACCGCACGCCATACAGCCCATGATACACCCAAGATCCCAACTGCGAGAATAAGCCAGTCGAGCCAAATAAATTCTTGTGAACTCCAATTCATAATTTTAAATATTTGTTTTTATTTATATTGATACGTTTTTTATTTATTCACACCGAATTTATAGATACAAGTGCTCTTGTAAACTTTGCCCGGTTCCAAAATAACCGATGGCCATTGTGGTTTATTGGGACTGTCAGGGTAGTGTTGAGTTTCAAGACAAATACCGGTGCGTTGTTTGTAAACAATCCCTTTTTTGCCTTTTACTTTCCCATCAAGGAAGTTACCTGTATAAACCTGTATGCCGGGTTCGTTGGTATACACTTCCAGTGTAATGCCACTTATCGGAGAAGTAACTTTAGCAGCTTGTTTGGTAACATCGCCGGCTGTATTCAACACCCAGTTATGGTCATAGCCATTGCCGTTTTTAATTTGCACATAATCCGTTTTTGCAATGTCAGTACCTACAGTTTTTGGAGTAGTAAAATCCATTGGAGTTCCTTTTACAGTCACTATTTCACCTGTAGTCATGTATGTACTGTCAACCGGAGTAAAATTGTCGGCATTGATGTACAACAGATTATCGGTAATAGGATTTTTAGGATCTCCTGAAAGATTGAAATATGAGTGGTTACACATATTGATGACCGTCTTTTTGTCGGTAGTTGCTTCAAAATTGATATCAATCGCATTATCCTCAGTAAGTTTGTAAGTAACCTTAGCAGTTACGTTTCCGGGAAAGTTCTGATCTCCATCAGGAGAGAAACGAGTCAATTCAATAGTGGTGGCGTCAATTTGATTTACCTTTTGATACACCTGATATTGCCATCCTTTTGGACCGCCATGAAGACAATGTCCGAAATTATTCTGCGGCAACTGAATGGTTTTACCATCAATAGTAATAAGTCCCTTGTTGATACGATTGGCATAACGGCCGATAGAAGCACCAAAGTCACTTGGTATATTGATATAATCGGCCACTGAGTCAAAACCAAGAACTACATCCTGCAATTTTCCTGCTTTGTCGGGAACCATAATAGACACGATACGTCCACCAAAGTTAGTGACACACACTTCCATACCTGCTGCGTTTTTAAGTACATACAATCCGGTGGTGTCTTTACCTATTTCTTTTTTAAAATCGGCCTTTGATAAGCCTGAGAGTGTTTTTTCGTCTTTGCCTTTGCAACCGAAAAGAACCAATGCAATGACCGCGAAGCCTAAAAGTTTCTTTTTCATGTGTGAATATTTTATTGATAAAAGGTTGAAACGCCCCTTGCCTCTGAGGAATATGATTCCCATCAAAGGATCAGGGGCGTTTTTATTATTTAGCTAAATAATTCTTTTTCGGTGAATTCTCCCAATTTTATGTAGTTTTTATACAATTCCTTGTATAATTCTACATTTTCTTTGTTCGGGAAATATTCAGAAGCAAAGCCCATACCCATAGCCTTTTGAGCATCTTCTACTTTGTCGTAAACACCTGCTACAACAGCTGCAAACATAGAAGTTCCAAACGCACAAGCTTGTTCTGCTTTCGCCACTTTAATAGGCATGTTCAATACGTCGGCCAGCGTTTGCATCACGAAAGGCGATTTTAACGCAATACCACCGATACCGATGATTTCTTTAATCTCAATACCATTTTCGATAAAACGATCAACAATGGCTTTCGAACCGTAAGCTGTAGCTTCTACCAAAGCACGGAAAATAAGTGGAGCAGAGCTTCCTAAATTTAATCCGGTGATAGTACCTTTTACCTTCTGATTAGCGTCAGGAGTACGACGGCCATTCATCCAGTCGGTAGCCAAAACTGTTGATTCAGAAACCGGAACTTTTGCTGCTTCAATAGACAAAGCAGGAATGATTTGATCCAACGATTCATCAATCAGTTTTTGTTTGGTTTCAGCATCAATCAAAGTGCTTTTAGCCAATATATTCTCGATTGGCCAAGCCAATACTTGTTTAAACCAGGCATAAACATCACCAAAAGCAGATTGACCAGCTTCAAGTCCAATCATACCCGGAATTACCGAACCATCAACTTGTCCGCAAATTCCCGGAATAAGTTTATGACCCATTTCTTCGTAACTAGCCACCATAATGTCGCAGGTAGAAGTTCCGATTACACGTACCAACGCACCCGGAGTAACTTCGGCACCAACGGCTCCTGTATGGCAATCGAATGCACCAACAGCCACAGCTACATTAGTTGTTAAGCCCAGGCGACCAGCCCATTCTTCGGTAAGGTTACCTGTTTTTTGATTACTTGGGTATGTGTCGGTATACAAACGTTCGCGGTATCCGGCCAAAAGTGGATCGAGTGTAGTCAAAAATTGTTCAGATGGTAAACCGCCCCATTTCTCTAACCACATTGCTTTGTGTCCTGAAGCACAACGACTACGGAAAAGTTTTGAAGGGTTCGTAGTGTCTGTTAGTAAGCCAGGTAACCAGTCGCAATGTTCTACAATAGAATAAGCGGCATTACGCACTTTTTCGTCGGCACGCAACACGTGCAATGCTTTTGCCCAGAACCATTCTGAAGAATAGATACCACCTTCGTAAGAAGAGTAGTCGATATCCCAACGAGCACACAAATCATTAATTTCCTGTGCTTCTTTAATCGCTGTGTGGTCTTTCCACAAAACGAACATAGCGTTCGGATTTTCCGCAAATTCAGGTAATAACGAAAGTGGAGTTCCGTTTTTATCGGTAAATACAGGAGTACTTCCTGTTGTATCGAATGCGATTCCCACAACTTGTTCACCTGTCCCTGCTGGACATTTTGAAAGTGCATCTTTCACAGTATATTCCAACGCGTCAACATAATCTTGTGGGTGTTGGCGATATTGATTGGCTGTTGGAACGCAATATTTACCTTCCATCCAACGTGGATAATATTTTACTGATGAAGCCAGTTCTTCGCCTGTCTCGGCGTTTACGATCACCGCACGGGCCGAGTCGCTTCCATAATCTAAACCTATAACGTATTTCATTTTCTTTAGCTTGTAAGAGGCAAGAGGTAAGAGGTAAGTACTTGCGCCTTACCTCTTACTCCTTACTCCTGATTATTTATCTAAGTGCTTTATTCAACATGTAATACACTTCGTTGTTACGAATGTCTTGTTTGAAATTACGGATATTGGTGTCTTTGTCGATAATCAACATTTCCAAATCTGCGATTTCTGCATAGTCTTCCAACATCTCTGTAGTGATAGAGAATGAGAAGCTTGAGTGGTGAGTTCCACCGGCAACAATCCATGCACCTGCACCCACTTCGAGGTTCGGTTGTGGAATCCACAATGCACAAGCAACAGGCAATTTAGGCAATGCCTTAGGTTCAATCACTTTCACTTCGTTTACAATCATACGGAAACGGTTACCCATGTCCACGATAGTTGCAGCTACACCTTCACCTTCGTGTGCTTGGAATACCAAACGTGCACAAACACCGGCATCACCAATTCCTAAGAAATGAACTTCGATACGTGGTTTTGCTTTTGCAATTTCAGGGTTGATTTCCAACATATGTGATTGAAGAATAGAGCTATTAGCACCATCAAAATTCAATACATAATCTTCGAGGAATGAACAACCGCCCGGTAAGCCTTGAGCCATTACCCACATAGTACGGGTAAGAGCAGCAGTTTTCCAGTCACCTTCAGCACCAAAACCGTAACCTTCGGCCATCAAACGTTGAGAAGCAAATCCCATCAATTGAGACATACCTTCCAATTCGTTGAAGCTGGTACAGAATGCAGTTGCGTTTTTATCTTGCAAGAAACGACGAAGACCAATTTCCTGAGCTGCTGCCTGACGTACCGAAATGTGTTTTTCAGCACCTTTCTTACAGTCATCAGCAAAGTCGTATAGTTTTTCGTATTCAGCAACCAAAGCATCGATTTCTGCTTCAGTAACTGCTTCTACGTAAGGTACAAGTTTTGCAATTGGAGCATTATCCACGTGGTAACCCAAACGAATTTCTGCTTCTACTTTGTCGCCATCAGTTACAGCCACATTGTTCATGTTATCACCGAAACGGATGATTTGCATGCCTTGAGCATCAGCCCATGCAGCACAAACGCGCATCCATCCAGAGATTTTATCGTGCGTTGATTTATCTTTCCAGAAACCAACTACTACTTTGCGTGGTTTGCGCAAACGAGCTGTGATAAAACCGAATTCGCGGTCACCATGAGCCGATTGGTTCAGGTTCATGTAGTCCATATCAATTTCCGACCAAGGAATTTGCTCGTTGAATTGAGTATGAAGGTGCAATAATGGTTTTTTGTAATCCATCAAACCGTGAATCCACATTTTTGCAGGAGAGAAAGTATGCATCCAGGTAATCATACCAACACATTTAGTGTCGCCGTTAGCTGCACGCATAATTTCAGATATTTCTGATGAAGAGTTTGCTGTTCCTTTGTAAACAACTTTTACAGGAAGATTGCCAGATGCATTTAATCCTGCTACCATTTCGTTTGAGTGTGCATCTACGCTCACTACTGCATCACCACCATAAAGCAATTGGGCTCCGGTAATGAACCATACTTCTAAATCTTTGTAATCCATGATTTCTTTGTTTTATTTGTTAGTTATTTATTTTTATTGTAAAATCTATAATAATTCAAGTGAAATAATTGCCTTTGCAGGAACAGTTATGGACAATCCTTTTTTGCTCACCTTCGCGTCTTTGAAAACGGCAGGTGCTACTACATTCGGATTTTCGAATGTGTTATATGCATCAATGGTTTTAGCTGTCAATATTGTTCCCGATACTTTTGCAATTTTTGCATTGCCTAAATCGATTTCAATTTTTTGTTCTTTGTCCGGATCAACATTTGCAAGGGTAATGTGAATCAACCCTTTTGCATCTTTCGAAGCAGAAACACTTACAGCTGCAAATTTTTTGTCGTTCGAAACCAATGAATCACATTGAAGTTCAATTGGTAAGTTAGTTGCACCCATGTGTACTTTATACATTTCAAATACGTGGTAAGTTGGAGTCAACACCATTTTAGGTCCATCGGTCAAAATCATTGCTTGTAATACATTTACTACCTGTGCAATGTTTGTCATTTTTACACGCTCTGTGTATTTGTTGAAAATATTTAAGGACAAAGCAGCAACAAATGCATCACGCATAGAATTTTGCTGATAAAGTGCCGATTTAGCTCCCGGCTCCTGATCCCACCAGGTACCCCATTCGTCAACCATTAAACCTACTCTTTTTTTAGGATCGTATTGATCCATAATGGTTATATGTTTTTTTATTACATCTTCAATTTCAAGACATTTATGCATAGTCCATAAATATTCATCCTTATTGAATTTTGTAGCTGATCCTTTGCTTCCGTCCCAACCTTTTACTGTGTAATAATGCAACGAAACACCTTGCATACGATCACCTACATTTTTCATCAATGTTTCAGTCCATTTGTAGTCGTAGTCGCTGGCACCGCTACCAATTTTGAAAAGTTTATTACCATCATATTCACGACAATAGGTTGAATAACGACGATAAAGGTCTGAGTAATATTCTGGAGTCATATTTCCACCGCAACCCCAGCTTTCGTTACCAACACCCAGGTATTTTAGTTTCCATGGTTTTTCACGACCGTTTTGACGACGCAATCTGGCCATTGGACTGTCGCCAGATGAGGTAATATATTCTACCCATTTAGCTAATTCCTCTACAGTACCGCTACCCACGTTTCCGCTCAGGTAAGGCTCCGTGTCAAGTAATTCGCATAGGTTGAAAAATTCATTTGTACCAAAGCTATTGTCTTCGATAACGCCGCCCCAATTATTGTTCGATATTTTTGCACGTTTTTCTTTTGGCCCAATTCCGTCCATCCAGTGGTATTCATCAGCAAAACAACCACCCGGCCAGCGTAAAACCGGAATGTGCAATTGTTTAAGCGCATTCAATACATCGTTACGATATCCTTTTGTATTTGGAATCGAAGAGTTTTCGCCCACCCAAATACCTCCGTAGATACAGGTTCCTAAATGTTCGGCAAACTGACCATAAATTTCTTTATTAATCACATTTTTACCTTGGTCGGCATGAATGGTAATTTTTGAAGTCGATGTTTGCGCACTCAGCGTAACCGACCCCAACAGAAGTGTTGCTAAAAGTAATTTTTTCATTCGATTTATATTATTGTGTTTGATAGTTAACTTATTATTGACCATAATATGCACCAGGTCCGTGCTTACGGTAAAAGTGCTTTTTGGTCAAATTATCGTTCATCGTCAAATTAGGATTAACGCCATAGGCAATATATGCCATTTTGGCTACTTGCTCCAATACCACTGCATTATGCACTGCATCGTGCGAGTCTTTTCCCCATGAAAAAGGGCCATGGTTTTTCACCAATACACCCGGGATAAAATCAGGATTTAATCCATTGAACCGTTCAACAACCACATTTCCAGTTTCTAATTCATATTCGCCTTCCACTTCTTTTTGTGTCATGTCGCGCGTACAAGGAATGGCTGCACTAAAATAATCTGAATGTGTTGTACCAATGTTTGGAATATCACAGCCGGCTTGTGCCCAGGCAGTAGCGAAAGTAGAGTGCGTATGTACTACCCCACCAATATTGGGGAAAGCTTTGTAAAAAACCAAATGACTCGCTGTATCTGATGATGGTTTTAGTTTCCCTTCCACCACTTTTCCATCTAAATCTACCACAACCATATCATCGGCTTTCATGTCTTCGTACGACACGCCCGATGGTTTAATAACTACTAAACCGGTTGCACGGTCTATTGCGCTCACATTTCCCCAGGTAAAAATCACTAATCCGTGCTTTACCAAATCCAAATTTGCTTTGAATACTTCTTCTTTTAAAGCTTCTAACATAAATTTATTTACTATTTAATCTGTTATTATTCCTGTCTTACTCACTCCTTACCTCTGTGAAATTATAAGCGTTCAAAATACACTTAAACGTTCAAAAAAAATTAAAGAGAAAAATGTAAGCCTTGTTGAATTAACTGGTCGTATTTGTCTTTGTTGAACTGGTAGTAGAAAGCGCCTCTTTTTGAGGAACTTTTATCTTTTTCATCCAGTTTTTCCAAAATATCCATACTCAGAATCTTTTTTCTGAAGTTTCGCTTGTCGATAGTTTCCTGATAAATGGCTTCATACAAACTTTGCAAAGACGGCAAAGTAAATTGATCGCCAAGCAAATTAAATCCAATCGGTTTTACGGCCGCTCTTCGTTGCAAAGTATTAATCGTATCTTTCACCATTTTATTATGGTCAAAAATAAGATCGGGTAAATGTGAGATCGAAATCCAACGGGCATCATATTTTTCAACCAACGAAGTGTCAAACTTGTCCATATCCACCAGAGCATAATAAGCAATTGAAACTACACGCTCACCCGAATCACGTTCAACCTCACCATAGGCTCCAAGCTGCTCCATGAAAATACCGTCAATACCGGTAAATTCATCTAATACCCTTCCTGCAGCCTCATTGATACTCTCGCCCTGATTCACAAAACCACCCATCAACGACCAACTACCTTTCATCGGTTCGAACTGACGTTTTGCGGCTAATACATGCAAATCATTGTCCTTAAAACCCATTATTATACAGTCTACCGCAATGAGATGTGTATCCCTATTTTTATAAAACGATGCAGTCATATGTACTTGTCAATTAATAAAAAAAAATGTATTCTTGTATTATATTGTTTTTCAACTATTTATAATTGAATTAAGATTTCAATCATTGTTAGCAAAAAACAAGTGTAAAGAAAACACTTGTTTTCTAAATGTATGCATAAAATATTATGTTATAAAACAGATTTTCCCAACAAAAATGAGAAATTACTATTTTTTAATGAAAATGATGTAATTCTAAAATTCCCATTTCAATAAAAATCTTACATCCGTTTTTCTATTACCTAAAATAGTCTCATTCCCACTACTTAATGACTCTCTGTCATCAGCATACACAGTTTGGGCAATTTTGAACCAAATCGAGAGTTGTTTATTCAATTCATATTGAAAATTAAGATAGTAACGATTTCCCAACCCAAAAAACATGGGAATAGAAAAGGCATAAAGAACATCCTTTTCATAGGAATAAAAGCGGTTTTCGTAATTTACAGCATCGAAAAACTGATACCTGAAATCTACTTTTAATGGAAAGGTTTTAAAATCATAACTTATATCCTGTGAAGCTATTATGCCGTACGTCCAGGGTTTATTTGATTGCCTAACCAAATTACCTTCCAACACATTTTTAAAACTAAAATCTCCAATACTATAAGTCAAACTATACCGCAGTGACACCTTTTGGAGAGGAACAACAATCGGCATAACAAATTCTGTTTGAGATAAATTACTTTGTTTTTCTTCGTACTTAAACCTCCAAAACATAGCTATGTTTCTCTTGGCAGCATAATCGGCCTGAAGCAGATAATCTGCTCCAACTGAAGGCATATCAATTCCATATTTTGGCCATGGAAAACGATAGCTATCAGCATAAGCAGAGATTTTCCACTTTTTATATGGACGAATTTCAGCGCCAAGATAGAATCCACTTTCGTTGTTTATGCGTGATGTTTCGGAAAAAGCTGTAGCATAAAAAGTATCATACTCGGGCGAATAATAACGATGCATAACCACCATGTTAACTTGCGATAACGGACTAAATGAAAATCCATTAATAGTTGCCATGGCACCATTGTCGGTCATGGCAGTTTCACCAAAAACATTAAGCTTCTGCCAACGCATTCGATAATGTAAACCACCGGTAGTTTGCCGTTTTCCTGTAAAGTAGAAATAATTGTAGGCTGTTTTATCTGGCTCTAAAGTATTATTAAGCAATGTATTTACTGCTGTAAAGCCAAGTTGTATCTTCGAGTAAGTAAAAGTTACATTCCCACCCAAAACTTGTTGATTGATAGTATGCTTCTTACTAAGTTCGGAAAGCGTACGGTGTAAACCGGTTTTATACATGCTTGAAAATGAACTATTCGTTGTGTCGCCATCAATCATTTTATTGGAATAAAAAGCCGTAACATCAAACCTACCAAGATGAACTGTTGCACCAACTCCACGAAAGAAATTATTCTCATCGGTAGAACCATACTTTTTCAACCCCGAATTACGAGGAATTACATTGAGCACATACGACGATTTCCCCATCCCAAAATCAGTTCGAAGCACCAATCCCTGACCAAAATTGGCTCTGAAATCGCCCACAACGATGGTTTTAAATTTACCAAAATCCTTTAACTGAGCAGTAATTGAATAAAAATCGTAGCCATTATTAGTTTTCCCAATAAATTGTTCACCCGCATCTTTCTCGGCCGTAAAACCCACTTGCACCCTGTCTTTATAATGAAAACGATATTTCAACGAATGATAAAGAGCATTCCCTACATATTTTTTATCATTTGCTTCAGCAGTATTCTCATCTTCCTCTGGCAAAAATTGATAACCTTCCTTAGTTTCAAGTCCTTTATCAAATCGAAAAAACAAATCATTTTTCCCATACCTTGTCAAATCGCGCCAATATATCTTTTTGTTCGAGTCAATGCCCTCTCCCACTACCACGAATGGCAACATGCGACGAATATCAGTCATGTCCAGTCCATCAATAAGTTGCAACTCATAAATTGTCTTCAAAGCTCCAAATCGATAAATATGAGAGATGATATTCTCTACCTGAATATCCGACAAAAAAGGCAATCGTTCCAACTCATCTCGCGTTGTTTTATTCAGATTAATCTTATTCTCCGAAAAATACATCAACTCTTCGTAGAAAGTATCATAATCAATATCATCTTCACTTTCAGCAGTATATTGCTCAAAAATGTCGGCTATAAATTGATCAGTAGTGACAACAGCATCTTGTGCCCTTGCTATGCATGAGACCAATAAAAAAAAGCAAATCAAACAAAATAACTGACGCATACAATATTATTTTCTAAAACAGTAATGGATTGCTGCAAAAGTATTTAAGCCTAGTAGAGGATGTAGCTCACAGTTGAGGTCAATCAAAAATGATCCGGTTTTCAGCCCCATTCCTAGGCAAGGAACTAAATAGTCTGAACCGTAAGCCCCAATTTTTACTGCTAGTTTCTCCAACATCATGTAATCAAAACCTGTCGCATAACGATAGTTACTACTCACTTCTTTGTCTATTTGCGTGCGCCAAATCAATTCGGGAGAAAATAAATACTCTGTTCCTAAACTAAAAACAGAAGGGAGCCGCTTTATCACATACTCTGTTTTTAAAGTCGATTGAAATGGATTTGAGGCATTAAATCCAATGCTAAAAGTGGGTGATAGTTGGACAGATAATCCAACTTGCGGAAAGAATGTACTCCTGTACGAATTAGACGCGGAAAAATAGGTAGTAAAATAATTTGCCTGCACACCCAGCGCAAATTTATTTGAGAAATTACGAGCAAATCCAATACCTACAAGCATTTCGTGATATTGGGAATAACCAAAGTGTGAAAAAGAAATTCCTGTACACATAAGTTTTGACGCTAAACCTACTTCTATGCTCTTCGTGGAAAGCTCATTCAATAAGTATCTGTTTTCAAACTTAAAACCAAGTTCGGATTGCTCAAGATATCCTAACATGGCAGGATTGCCGAATGCAGACCAGTTATGTTTATCGGCAACAGAGGTTTGAGCAATAGATGATGATGACGGTGTAATTGTAGAAACTTGAGATAAAACAGTACGACAAAACAAACAAATCACTAATAATGAGACAATTTTCTTCATAGTTTTAGAAAATTTAAAGTACCAAATTAAAGAAATATACAGTTAAGATTTTAATTGTCAAAAATAAAATAAATATTTCTGATTAACAAACTTTGAGACGAAAAAATTTGAATTATGAAAAAATAATTTTCTACACCAAAATAAAATAGAGATTTATTGTCTAATTTAGCACCAAAATAGAAGTCATAAAAACAAAAATTCTGGAACAATATGGAAGAAATAGTTACAAACAAAAATGAGATTCGTCAACAGATCTGCGAATTGAAAAAACAACTTTTGAAAGATCAAAAAGCACAAGCAGCTGATTCAGTTTTTATGAAAATTGAATTACTCCCCGAATTTAAATCCGCAAAAACGATATTAATGTATTGGTCCACAACGGATGAGTTGCCAACGCACAAGTTTGTAGGCAAATGGAGTGTTGAGAAGGAGATATTACTGCCATCGGTGGTTGGCGATGACATCGTAATAAAAAAATATTCAGCGAAAGAAAACCTAAAACGAGGAAATTTAGGCATTTATGAACCTGAAACGGATGGCCTGTATATGGGGAAAATAGATCTTGCTATCGTTCCTGGAGTGGCATTTGATTTGAAAAGGAACAGACTAGGGCGCGGAAAAGGATATTATGACAGATTTTTCAACGACGTAGAAACTCAGAAGTGGGGCGTTGGTTTTGATTTTCAAGTAGTATCTTCAGTACCTGTAAACAACGATGACAAACCCATGAACAAGGTTATATCACCAACAAAAACTATTGAATAAAAAAAATTTACTATCCAATGGCTTGTAACTGATTGCTCGCCAAATCATCCTGAAGAGTGAGCTCCTTTTCGCCTTTACGGTAATAATAAACCAATCCGAAGGTTTTGCATTTATTGAAACGAGCAAAGGGCTTCTCATCTTTATAGTTGTTCTCAACCTGATTCCACATATCCAAAATAATGAGGTCACCTTTCTCGCGCAAACTTACCAAATCTTCCCAATTTCTGTTGGTAGTGGCCTGATAAATCTTTTGAGTGGATTTATATTCTTTAAACACCTCATAATGAACTTGAACCTTAGCAATTGCCGGATTGTAAATAGGCAAACCACCATTTCTGATTCGTTCATTTTCCCCATCAATAATACATTTTCCCCAATGAATCAGAGCTGAATCGGTGCTTAAATCGGGAACGGTATGCACGTTTGGATCTAACTTGTAAAGCAGTTTGTGCTCCTTTTTTATATCGCCACGTATAATGGAAAGATTGAATACCTGAATGAAATGAGATATGTACAGACGGGCATTGTGTACAATTTGTTGATAGCGTTTATTGGCAGATACCTGACTATCAAGGGTTAGCTGATATTGTGCTAACTGCTTTTCAAAAACACTTAAATATGTTTTTGCCTCGTGGATGGTTTTATAAGAAATTACCTGACTGCCGTAATCCTGATTTTCGGCTTGTTGAATCGCTGTACGAAGTGCACGTAAACGCGCTTGATCTGTGTTTGGTAATCGGCGGTAGGGCATAATATTCAACAATTGATAATTCACAACTAACAAGAAATTGCAAAGCAAAAAAAAGTAGTTGAAAACTGTAATTAATAAATTGAAAATATATTTATGCCTACAAAGATAAAAAATTAATCGTTTCTAAACATTAATTTTTCGCCTAATTTTCTCAATTCTTGCTTATTATTCTCCAAAATCGATACTTTTTCGAGATTTGCGACTGCCTTTGCATAGAAATGTTGCATCTTCTCTTCGCAAAGTGTCTTAACTCCCAGTTTATCAAAAATAGATGTCACTGCCTGAATTTTCTGATTTGCCAGTTTTTCATCCGAAATACTTATCCATTTTTGAAGCTCTTGTGCATCTTTTCCTTTCGCTAATTCGAGAGCATGAATTAACATGAATGTTTTCTTGTTGCAAAGAATATCGCCTCCGATTTTTTTTCCAAAAGTAGCTTCATCACCATAAACATCGAGTAAGTCATCTTTCAATTGAAAGGCTAAACCTATATTAATCCCAAAATCGTACAATAATTGGGCGTCCTCCTCTCCTGCTCCACCAATCCACGCACCAATTTGAAGCGCAGCTCCCAACAAAACTGCTGTTTTCAAACGGATCATCTCCAAATATTCGTCAGCATCTACCCTATCACGACTTTCAAATTCAACATCGTATTGCTGTCCTTCGCAAATTTCAGCAGCTGTTTTCGAAAATAAGTCCAAGGTTCGTTTTAATTGCTCCATAGGTGTTTGAGCTATAAATTGATAAGACGCAATTTGCATTGAATCACCCGAAAGAATAGCCGTATTGTCATCCCATTTTTTGTGCACAGTGGGTTGTCCGCGACGAACAGCTGCTCTGTCCATAATGTCATCGTGCAACAAGGTAAAATTATGAAATATCTCCAACCCAAGTGCCGAATTGAGTGCTTGATGCACATTGTCTGAAAACATATTACAAGCCATCAAAGTCAAAGCCGGACGAATCCGTTTACCACCCATCGAAAGCACATAACCAATTGGTTCATAAAGTCCTCGTGGTTCTTTACTCCAATTAATCTGATCTATTTCGGTGGAAATGAGTTGGGTTATTTCGTTGAATGTTTTCATAATTGTATAGTTACGTGTTACAAGTTACAGGTTACAAGGCGTTTGTAATATATTTATTACTCGTAACCTGTAACCAAAACCTTGTAACTATATAAGTTCGTTCTCAATAATCTCTGTCATCACATCCTTTATATCCAGCCCGGCAGCTGCTATCTGTTGTGGAATAAAGCTGGTAGCAGTCATTCCCGGCGTTGTATTCACTTCCAACAGATTAATCACATCTCCTTCGGAAATTATATAATCAATACGCACAATACCCTTACAACCAAGAATATCGTAAATAGCAGAGGTTAGCTTCTGAACGCGTTCGGTCAATGCATCGCTGATGCGCGCCGGTGTAATTTCCTGCACCTGTCCTTTATATTTCGCATCAAAATCGAAAAACTCATTTTCGCTAACTACTTCAGTTATAGGTAAAACCTGCGATTTAGTTTTTGTTTTATACACACCACAGGTAATTTCAGTTCCAGCCATAAATGCTTCAACCATCACCTCAGCGCCTTCGGCAAATGCAAGTGCAATGGCAGGTTGAACCTGTTCAATGCTTTTTACTTTGGTTACTCCAAAACTACTTCCACCTACATTCGGCTTTACAAAACAAGGAAAACCTATTTTTTGAGCCACCTCTTCGTCCGAAACAGTTTGTCCGGCACGCAGTACCAATGACTCCGAAACTTTTACGCCAAAGCCCTTAAGATATTGATTACACGTAAATTTATTGAATGTAATAGCTGCAGCCAACACACCACAACAAGAATAAGGCAAACCTATTAAATCGAAATAGCCTTGAAGAATTCCGTTTTCACCCGGCGTACCATGAATGGTGATATATGCAAAATCGAAGTTGGTTTTTAAGCCGTTTTGGGTAAAGCTGAAATCATTTTTATCAATGGCTATTTTCTCAGTATCCGACCATTCCACCTGCCACGTTTGACCTACAATGGTTACAATGAATAAATTATAACGTTCTTTATCCATAAACGAATACAGTCCCGCTGCACTTTTAAGCGAAACAACAACTTCCGACGAATCTCCACCCGCTACGATAGCTATATTTTTTTTCATAAAATCTACAAAAGATAGTTTGACTAAATTATTTATTCTTCATCTAAAAATTTGGCATATCCTCTCCACTTCTCAATCAATTGCTGCATATCGTCCAGCAATTCACTTTCGAAGTGCATAAATTCACCGGTACGTGGATGTACAAATCCCAACGTTTTAGCATGTAAAGCCTGTCGAGGACAAATTTCGAAGCAGTTTTTTACAAATTGTTTGTATTTGGCAGCCGTTGTTCCTTTCAATATGTCATGTCCGCCATAACGCTCATCGTTGAAAAGTGTGTGACCAATATGTTTCATGTGGACACGAATCTGGTGCGTGCGACCGGTTTCAAGCCTGCATTCCACCAATGTAACATACGCCATTCGTTCCAACACTTTGTAGTGCGTCACGGCATGTTTTGCTACTGGATTTTCGCCTTCTGGAAATACGGTGAACAACATTCTATCGCGTGGATCGCGAGCCAATGCGCCTACTATGGTGCCTTCATCTTCCTTCACATTGCCCCAAACAAGTGCCTGATAGCGACGCTGAGTGGTTTTATCAAAGAATTGTTTGCCAAGATTTGTCTTCGCCATTTCGGTTTTGGCAATGAGCAACAAACCTGAAGTATCCTTGTCGATTCTATGTACTAAACCAATACGTGAATCGTTGGGGTCAAAATCGGGATAATCTTTCATGTGCCAGGCAACAGCATTCAGCAATGTACCATCAAAATTACCAAAGCCTGGATGTACCACCAAACCCGGTTGCTTATTGACCAACATGATATCGTCATCTTCATACACGATATTGAGCGGAATGTCTTGGGGAATAATAACAAACTCGCTTGGCGGATAAGCCAGCACAATGGTAATAACGTCGTTTGGCTTTATGCGATAATTTGATTTTACCGCTTTCCCGTTTACCAGTATATTACCGGCTTCAGCTGCTTCCTGAATTCGATTACGCGAAGTATTGGACATGCAATTTACCAGATGCTTATCAATTCGCACCATAGCCTGCCCTTTATCCACCACAAACCTGAAATGTTCAAAAAGCTCTTGCTCCTCTCCCACTTCACTCAATCCTTCCTCTTCTATATCTTCAAAATAATCCTCAGTCACGTTGGTAATTTAAATTGCTATTAAAAAAATTGTTCGTTGGTTTCTTCCGGTTTTTTATCTTCTTCGAATTTCTCGTTCATTCGCGATTTATCTTTCGAAAGATATAAATTAATTTTACTACCTGCCGATAATGAACTTCCTGCAGCCGGACGCTGACGATATATGATATATTCAGCTTCGTCGCCTGATGGTGTTGAATCATATTCAACGGCACCGACTACAAATGAAGCTGTAGTAATTGCCTGAGTGGCGTCCTCTAAACTCATACCTTTAATGGCTGGAACCTGAACTTCTGCATTGCCTAATCCGCTTCCAACTACCAAAACAACAGCACTTCCTTCGGGAATTCTGGTTCCGGGCAACACTGCTCTACCATGAAATTTCACTTGAATTACTAAATCCTTGTATTCTGAAGGTGCATATTCCACGCTTCCCACACTCAGACCTATCGACTGAAGCATGGCATCCGCCTGACGATATGAAACATCACTTAACTCCGGCAAAGTAACCTGACGAACAAAACGCGAATTTATTTTTACATAAATGGGGCGATTGGTTTTTATATTTGAATTCGGTGAGGGATTCTGTTCGATAATTGTTCCTAACTTTTTGCCACGTACATAAACAGAATCAATTACCTGCACACGTAACCCCTTGCTGGCCAATATTACCTGAGCTTCCTCCACTGTCGATCCGCGTAAATCGGGAACAACTTCAGCCTCGCCGTGATGTGTATAAAAATCAACGCAGATTAACGAAATCCAAGACAAAGCAACCACAACGCCAATAGCTATTAGCACATTTTTCAGTACAAAGCCACCAAAAGTTTCTTTCCAAAATTTTTTTAAGTCCATAAATTGTTACTAGTTACAAGTAAAAAGTTGCAAGTTCTGATAATCAAAACACTGTAACTTAAAATGAAATCAGGCTACAAAAACATCAATTTTGTAAAAATTAGTCATCTGACTATCAGTACCATTACAAAATAATAATTTAGTTTTCTATGCCTTTGATATACGACGCCAAAAATACTCAAATAATTGCTTACAAAGGGGGTAAAAACAAAAAAAGTAAAAACTTACTTGAAGTTTCTACTTTCTTTATACTGATTTTGCAGGATAATTAGTGTTTGTGACGTGGCTCATCCGCAACTGTAAGTTTTGCTCTTCCTTTGGCGCGACGGTGAGCTAGTACTCTGCGACCGTTTGCTGTTGCCATTCTTTCACGGAATCCGTGTTTGTTTTTTCTTTTTCTAACAGAAGGTTGGAATGTCCTTTTCATTGCTTTATGTATTTTATGTTATTATTTCCGTCTCGGAGTTTGGGACTGCAAAAATAGATGTTTTTTTCGTAACTGCAAACTGTTGATAACTTTTTCTTTGTAAAAAATGAAAATACTATACAAGTTCAGAAAAATTTATTATAAATACTCTCACAAAAATCGATTAGCGAACTGTTACAATGATATTTATAAATCCTGATACCACATATCAAATCTTGCTGTTCATATCTATTTTTACGCGTATCTCCTTGCCATCCCTCATTACTACTACCTCTAATGGTCGCTTTAGAGGTGTTTCAAAAAACATTTTTAATTCATTTACGCTAAATTGAAAGGCTCTTTGACCATCAATTTCAATAATTTGATCACCAATTTTTAAACCTGCTGCAGTTGCTGGCGAGTTTTCCCATACTTTCCAAATTTCCGATTGCTGTATCGAGGGAATTATTTGCGTAAGCTCTATACCCGCAATATTGTATTTATACTTGTCCTTGAAATTTCCATTGGGCTTAAAATGAAATTGTTTTTGACCGTAATCAATAAAATAATTAAACCGGCTCAAAATCTGACTTCCAATGGTTCCATCTCTATCCGAATTTTCTACAATTCCGGCTATACTTGCCGAGTCGGGAAATGAAACTATAGGATTGCTCAGACAAAAACTTCCAAAACAAATTTGCTTCATCCTTCCCACAACTCCTTTAATCTCACCGTTAAATCCTTCACCAATAGTGCATCGTACATTTATTTTTGGAATATGAACCGCTTCACTTTTATGTGTTTGAAACCATGCATTGAGTTCTGCACCGGTATCTAAAAGCATTTTTACTTTTCGTTGCGTACTGTCCGATTCCAGAACCATTAAGTTCACAAACATTTTACGCGATTCCACATTCAGGGGAATAGTTTCATATCCTTTGGGCACTGTAAGCGATTTATTTTCATAAAAATTCACTCGTCTGTCGGAATAATTAACCTCAACTATATAGTCCGAAAAAAAATCAACACCGATCAGGCCGTTTATCTTTGTCCCGGTATGTTTCGACAAATTAAAAATATCCTCCCGCAAAACAAATACCGTTTTCGATTCCAATTTCAATTTGCCTACTTTAAGTACATTATAATTACTTTTATAAGCCTCCAGATGTTCACCTCCACCCAAACCCATTAAATCTTTTACATCCGAAAAGTTTAGCGAAATTTTATCGGTAGGATCTAATTCTGTGATAATGGTATTGGAAATTCCCGAATCGAGAATAACATTCAAAGGAGTGGATTCGTTGACTTTAAGTTTAATAACTACGTAACTACCCACCATTTCGAAAGGAATGGATTCAATTCTTTTTCCCGGACTTTTAGCCGAAATGGAGAAAATGCAGGAAAAAATGAGAATGAGAGTTATAAAACTTCGCAAGTTAGCAATGGGAGCGGAGCTTGTGAGTGATTTTGAGGTTGCAAAATTTTTCATTGTACAATAAAATTACACAATTAAGAACTCTGTGAGTATTTAGATTTTAAAGGTCAATCATTTTGTGTTCCTTAAACCAATCAATAGCTTCATTTATGGCTATTTTAAGGTCCGTTTCGGGCAAATTCAAATCCAACTTTGCTTTACGGTTACTGTAGTATTCCCGTATCATCAATTGTCTGATGTTCATGGAGCAAACTTCGGTTTTTACACCCATTTTGCGGAGAACATCACCTGCTTTTCCAACTACCATCAATACCCAATCGGGCAATTCAATAATTCGTTGCTCGTATTCTCCCACTTCTTTTTGTAGCTTGTAATATTCTTTAAACGAATAATTTATACCCGAAAGAAGATAACGTTCACCATTTTTTCCTTGTGTAATGGCATTACAAACTGCCACAGCTACATCGGTTACCGGTACAAAATTTTTACCACCTTTCGGAATAAAATTCAATGTCCGTTTATAACCCATTATCATCAATTTTCCAGAACTTGGCTTAGGATCACAGGCCCCAATCATAAACGTTGGGTTAACAATAATGATATGTTGATTCGGTTTTCGTGAAGCTTGTATAAAAAGTTGTTCGGATGCTGCTTTGCTTTGTGCGTAAAACGAATCAGTGAACGGAAACTGAATAGGAAAACTCTCGTCAGCAAATTGTTCCCGGGTTCCATAACCAATGGTATTGGCTGAACTTACATACACAATGGTATTGATATTCAGTTCTTCGACAATTCGGATGATCTGAGCCGATCCTTCTACATTTATTTTGCTGTAATCCTCGTAATACAATAAATCGGTAGCTGTAACAGCTGCAACGTGAATAATGGCATCGCAACCCTGAGCGGCTTTTTTAAAACAATCGGCATCTGCAAAATTTCCTTCAATAACATCTACCTGCGCTACATCGAAGTAAATATTTTTACGACTGCGTACTATAATTCGTACCTGATGTTGTCGTTTCAACAATTCAAAAACCACATGATGTCCCAATAATCCGTTTGCTCCGGTAACTAAAACGTTCATCTTTTATCGTTTAAAAATTGTTTGCACAAATGTAAGTAAATTTTTAAGTATTTTATTCTATTTTTAAAATTAGATTTATGTTATATAGTACTTATCTTTGTGCCCTTAATTATAATTAGCGAAAATGGAAACAAAAGTGGTATTAATTACCGGTGCCAGCGCCGGAATTGGTTTGTCGGCAGCAGTACAACTAATGGACAAAGGAGTTCGCGTTTATGCAGCCTCACGTCGTGGTGGAATTCCTCAAAAAGCTCAAAATGGAGTAGGGGAGTTGATTCCAGTACAAATGGATGTAAACAATCCTGAAGTAATTGCTTCGGTAGTAGCGCAAATTTTGAAAGAAAATAATCGGTTGGATGCAGTGATTTGCAATGCAGGAAATGGTATTGCCGGTTCTATCGAAGACACATCGAACGAAGAAATGCGTTATCAGTTCGAAACCAATTTTTTTGGTGCCGTAAACACTATAAATGCTTGCTTACCTATTTTTCGTGCACAAGGATACGGAAAAGTAGTAGCTACATCATCGGTGGCAGCAATTGTTCCCATTCCTTTTCAGGCATTTTATTCGGCCGGAAAAGCGGCACTTTCTATATTTATGCAAGCTCTAGCCATTGAAGTAAAACCTTTTGCCATTCAGTGTTGCAGCATTTTACCCGGTGATACCAAAACAGACTTCACTTCGGCTAGAAAATACACCGAAAAATCTCAATCGGCTGATTCAGCTTATTCTCAAAAGATGAAAACATCGGTGGGCAGAATGGAAAAAGACGAACAAAACGGTATGGATGCTAAAGTGGTAGCCAAACAAATGGTGGATCAGGTAATGAGCAAACGTATGAAAGTAACCGTGGTACCCGGATTTCAATATAAAGCTATTTGTTGGTTGTTCAATCGTATTCCTGCTGCTACGCGTTTGTGGATAGTAGGACTACTTTATGGATGATAAACTCATTGCTCTATAATAGCATAAAAAAAGGCGAAGAATGTGATTTCTTCGCCTTTTTTCTTTGCTCATTTTACCATTTCTATAATCAAATACATTTCATTTTTATTATTAATGAATCCTCCTTTTATTTCAACTTTTCTTATTCTGAAAACCTATCAACAACCTGTTGATAACTTACTAATAACCTTTGAAAGAAATATTACAACTTTTTTTGGAGATATGAAAACTATCTTTCCTTATCCATTGTTTTGAATCCACCAAATTAGTTAGCACATTTTTTATAGCTTTCTTTTAACCGCTTTTTGGGGTTTATCAGCATCGCCATTCATAAAAACTTTCTAACTTTGCAGTTACTAACAATATGTTGATAAAGTTTGTAATTCATTATAAATTAATTATATAATAATTTCAAAATTGTTTATATCTACGTTTCAAAATTTAATAAAGGATTATACAAGTTTTTATCAATATTTTTATCAACCAAACTAACAGCCTATTATAATCTTATAAAAGTTTTTTTAAAATTTAGAAGAATAATATAAATATAATCTTGAAAACTTTGATTATGTCTGAAAAAATGGATAAAACTCAACTTATATCGGAAATCAACCGACTGAAAAAAGAAAAGAATGCCGTCATTATGGCCCACTACTACCAAATGGGCGATATACAAGATATTGCCGACAATGTGGGTGATAGTTTAGCATTGTCTCAATGGGCAGCCAAAACAGATGCTGACATCATTGTGCTTTGTGGTGTACATTTTATGGGCGAAACTGCCAAAATTCTTTCTCCTTCGAAAAAAGTACTTATACCTGATTTGAATGCCGGTTGCTCGTTGGCCGACAGCTGTCCTGCGGACGCGTTTGAGGTATTTACTACTGCGCACCCCGACCATACTGTTATTTCGTACGTAAATACCACAGCGGCCGTAAAAGCGCTTACTGATGTGGTAGTGACTTCGACCAATGCAAAGAAAATAGTGGATCAGTTCCCCAAAGATGCGAAATTAATCTTCGGACCGGATCGAAATCTGGGAAATTATATCAACAGTGTCACCGGACGTTCGATGTTACTATGGGACGGAGCATGCCATGTACACGAGCAATTCTCTGTTGAAAAGTTGGTGAAATTAAAATCGGAACATCCCGGTTCGCTTATTTTGGCGCACCCCGAATGTAAGAATACGGTTTTGACTATGGCCGACTTTATTGGTAGCACACAAGCCTTGCTTAATTATGCAACGGCATCGGATAAAAATACATTTCTGGTAGCTACAGAATCGGGCATATTGCACGAGATGCAAAAACAAAACCCTGATAAAGAATTTATTCCTGTACCCCCAAACGATAGTACTTGTGCGTGTAACGAATGTAACTTTATGCGTTTAAATACACTTCAAAAGCTGTATGATTGCTTGAAAAATGAATCTCCGGAAATCTTAATTGACGAAGAAATAAGAGTGAAGGCAGTGAAACCAATCCTGAGAATGTTGGAAATGAGCTAAAAATTTAAATTAAATAATCACATGAAAAAAAATATTATTGCTATTTCAATTATTGTTTCCATAGTATTAATAATGTGGTTATTATTGAATTTTTTTAATACAAAATCAGCAGATTGGAATTTTATACAAAATGTAGGTGGTATTAAAATAGAAAAACCAATAGATACCGATGATGGATATTATTTGCCTGTGATTTGTAATGTTTCAGGTTTGGATTCTATAACTGTAAAACCTAAGATCCTTAATTCATCACTTTTTTGTTTAAAAACAAAAGTAAGTATAGATGAAAATAAAATATACTTAACTATAATAACGGGTATATCAATATTTGGAAATGAAAGTTCTAAAAGTAAGGCTGTTAGAATAGGAAATTTAAAAGAAGGGAATTATAAAATATATTACAAAGACAAATTATCGGATAAATATTTAATAGATGTTTTTACTATAAAAAAATGAATTACCAAATTTATTTAATAATATATTTCTTCTTATATATCATTCGCCCTTAAATAATTTTTAGAATTGCCGATGTATAATCATCGGTAATTTTTTTTGCCATAAATATTGCGCAACATATACGCTACGCAATTAAAAATTCTTAGGAAATTGCCAAACAAGTATGCTACGCAATATTTATAGCTCATAATATTGCTGTGCAATTATGCTAGGCAATAATCTATTGTAATTATATTGCGCTGCATATATGCTAGACAATATATCTTATATATGAAATTGCCCTGCAAATATGCTACGCAATATTATGTTATCCTTACATTGCGTCGACTATATGCTGCGCAATATTTTTTGTGTTTTTTAGAAAGAATTGGAATTTTAGCTTTATTTTTGTAAACTATAAACCCTAAAATCAATGTCTATGTGTGCTGTCTTTCATCAATTTACTCCTACCGAATTGTATATTGGCATTACAGAGCCGATAAATACTGTTACTGATAATACATCTGAAGCTCCTGCTACTGGTTTTCGTGCTACCGGTTATGCTTTTCTGGACATTTTTTTAGCCAATCTTCATCATCACGGTATGCATACCGCCAATTATCATGCAACTTTGTTAGGTATTAAAAAAATAGAGTTTTGCTTTACCCTTCAAACCCTTACAGGCATGACTTTTACCGATTTTACAGAAGCTTATATTCTGCTTATGGCCAATGATCTACTAAAAGGTACTAAGATAGATTTAAAGCATGTGTCGAAGCGTCTTGGTTTTGGTAGTTATTCCGGTTTTTACCGTTTTATGTTGAGGAAGGGGATGGGAAGGCCGAGTTGGGTGTAAATTCATTGGGATGTATTTTTATAAATTTGTTGGTTTATTAATAATATATATTTATATTTGCACTATCAATAAATCATATTCAATTTATAAATTTTTAAAACTAAATGAATCGTAAACTTACTATTTTTATCGCTGTTTTACTGCTAAGTATAAATGCTTTTTCGCAACAACAAAACACATCAACTGATGTCAATGCTACACAAACTAAATCATTGAATGGGATAGGTAACAATGAATTGAGAATAAATCTCCTAATGTCAATCATAGGCTTACCTGAACTTACCTATGAAAGATACATAGCGGATAATATGGGAGTAGGTTTGTCGGTAGCTTTATCCTTAGATAAAATGGAAAATATGTCAACTCGTTCAATAATTTTACCCTATTATCGCCTTTATTTTGGAAGTAAAAAGGCATCAGGGTTTTTTATTGAAGGAAATATGGCTGTAGTGCGACAAAAGGAATTGGATTATAATTATTATTATGATAATGGAGTTACTTATCAAAGCGAATTACATACTCGATTAACTACAAACTTCGGTTTTGGTGGTGCTATTGGAGTAAAATTACTGGCTAGAAATGGTTTTGTAGGTGAAGTATATTTGGGTGGTGGAAGGCTGTTTGGTGAATCAATAGCTGAAGCTTATCCCAGAATAGGCGTAAGTTTAGGTAAAAGGTTTTGATGTACTTCAATAGAAATTTAAAAAAAGCGAATCATAATTGATTCGCTTTTTTTGTTGCATGTTCGGTGGGTACTATCTTAAATAATTTATCGTTTCGACGTATCAACTCATTGGTTTTGATAGAGAAATAGGTACCTTTTTCTACTTTTTCCACCGGATTAAGCTGAACGCGGATTTCTTTCAATGTATCTTCGTATGCACCGGTTGTTTCGCCGGTAATAAGAATTTCATCACCGACAGATAGATGTTGCGCTTCCAATAAAAATTCTGCTACACCCAGTTTACTGAAATAATTGGTGCATTTGGCTACATAAATCTTTTTGTGCGTAGCTTCCGAACCGTAGTTATTGCTCCATTCACCCAAACGCTGTCCGAGGTAATAGCCGTTCCAGAATCCACGATTGAAGACCTTGCTTAGGCGTAGGTCCCACGCAGCTACTTTCTCGTCTGTAAACGTCCCGTTGAGGCACGATTCAATGGCTTCTTTGTAACAACCTACTACTGTTTTTACATATTCGGCTCCACGGGCACGTCCTTCAATTTTAAAGACACGAACACCCGAACGCAACAGTTCGTCTACAAAACCGATCGTTTTAAGATCCTTTGGCGACATGATATACTCATTGTCGACCTCCAGTTCAATTTCCGAATCTTTATCTTTTACCGTGTAGCCTCTGCGGCAAATCTGATTGCAGGCACCACGGTTGGCCGATACATTTTTCTCGTGCAGGCTTAGGTAACATTTACCCGAAACAGCCATGCACAAAGCACCATGACAGAACATTTCTATGCGAATGAGCTGACCACTTTTGCCGATAATATTCTCTTTTTCGATGGTTTGATGGATTTCAGCTACTTGTTCCATGTTCAATTCGCGAGCCAATACCACCACGTCGGCAAATTGTGCATAAAACTTCAAAGCCTCCACGTTCGAAATATTCAATTGTGTAGATAAATGAATTTCAACTCCGATGCTGTTGGCGTACATTAGTGCAGCCACATCGGCAGCAATAATGGCGGTAACTTCCGATTCTTTTGCTACGTCGATAATTTCGTGCATCAAGGTCAAATCGTTGTCGTACAAAATAGTATTGACAGTCAGGTAACTTTTCACCTTATTTTCTTTGCAAATGCGTACAATTTCGCGCAAGTCATCGGTAGTAAAATTGCTGCTTGACTTGCTGCGCATATTTAATTTTTCGATGCCAAAATACACTGAGTCGGCACCGGCTTTGATGGCTGACGATAAGCTCTCCCACGAACCGGCTGGTGCCATTATTTCTATCTCTTCTCTTGTCATTTTTCTCTTTAATTGTGAATTGTGAATTGTGAATTATGCATTATTGATTATGCATTAATTTAAAATTTTGGTGTCAATTTACTTATTGGAAAACTAATTCCTACTCTTAACTGATGATATGGAAAATCGTGAATTCCATATTGATATTGTGCAAAATAATCAATATTTCCCATTACTAATGTAAGTTTAGTGGCGTAAACCAACGGCGCGTCGCCATAGTTAGCCGTTGGATTTAAACGCGTACTTGTGTGTAACCATCCCCAATAGCCCGAAAGGGTATTTTCCATTTTCCATTTGGGATTTCCAATGATTAGTTTGCCACCATACATGGGTGCATCATCCTGAGTACTGTTTGTTGTTTCCCAACACATAAAGCCTACGTTGGCCACAGCACGAATTTCACTGATAAACTTGCCTCTGGTGGCAATAGATTTACCCATTTCCAGGTCGAAATAATAACCCGGAGTATCGAAATATCGTCTGGTTTTAAAGGTCTTGGCAGATGCTGTTTTTAAGGTACTGTTGAGTATAATACTGGGTAAGTTAGTTTGTTCTTTCAGCAGTCTTATTCTTGTTTGTACATAAATATCACCGCCTTCTGAGCCGGAAACAGAACTACTACCACGTTTTTGCATAATTTCAGCCGTAGTTATATAATTTTCCAATACTGTTGACCAAATTTTCAATGAAACGCGCTCGGGTAGGAGGGGAAGTTCTATTTTGAAATAGCCATTCTTTGTCTGATCGCCATACCCAAAATAATAATCGGCCATTAAACTCACCGTTGTTTTTGCAGGGATTCTGGCATCGGTAAATTCAGGCACCGGATTGGCATTGGGACCAAACCAGGATGTAGAATATTTTGTAGTTTGAGCGTAATTAGCTTGTTGGCAAAGAAATACCAAAAGCAGTATGGCTATTTTTTTCATCAAAGTGTCTTTCAAATTAGGCTGCAAAGATAGACAAATGAAAGTATAATAAGGTAAGGATAAGCCATTAATGTGTACCTGAAGTTTATCAGGCCATAGGTTTTTTCTTAATCATACCACCCTTTACATCCTTGATACTGTGCATAACAACAAATGCGTCCTTATCAATTTTATCTACTTCCGACTTTAATTTTGACAGTTCTAATCGGGTTATCAGCGTATAAACGATGTCTGTTTTTTTCAATTTTTCGCCCCTTTGTGCAAATCCTTTTTTACCGTAGTAGAGTGTGCAGCCTCTACCTAAATTTTCAATTATAGCAAGTCGTATTTCCTCGCTATGCTCCGAAATGATAGTAACGCCGATATATTCCTCAATGCCGGAAACAATAAAATCCACTGTTTTAGAAGCAGCCAGGTAAGTAAGTATGGCGTACAACGCTATTTCGATTGAAAACACATAGGCAGCTACCATGAAGATAAAAACGTTAAGCACCAGAATAACATCTGCTATGGTCATGGAGGTTTTTCGCCCCGCAAATACCGCCAGAATTTCAGTTCCATCAATCACAGAACCACCTCTAATAGCTAAACCGATTCCTAAGCCCAGGAAAAATCCACCAAATACTGCTATCAGCAATTTGTCGTTGGTAATGGTTGGAAATGGCACAAAATGAACGGTGAGCGCCAGTAGCACTATGGCAACCAAACTTCTAAAAGCAAATTGTCGGTTAATAGTGGATAGTGCCAAAATTATAAAAGGAATATTCAGCACTACCAATAAATAGGAGAGAGGTATGTTTGTTAATTCACTAATTATAAGCGATATGCCTGTTACTCCTCCATCAATAAACGAGTTTGGCAAAAGAAATCCTTTTAATCCGAAACTGGCTGAAATGATTCCTAAAGCGATGAAGCTTAATTCGCGAATCAGTTTCCAAAAATCTTTTGATGTGTATTTTTGCTTTATAGATGTTTTATTTTTTAATTGTTTTATCATGCTTTCTAATTTTTCATTTTTACAAATATAGCGATTTTGTGCTAAAAAACCCGACTCTGTTTTTAATTTTTGTGTGTACTATACAGAACTTTAGATTTATTAGATTTATTCCAAGCCCAAAATTATTTCCTACCTTTGCACTCCATTTTTAGAGTAAGTATGAAGATTTCCAACATAGAATTTCCCGATAAACCGCTTTTTTTAGCTCCCATGGAGGACGTTACAGATCCGGCATTCCGTTTATTATGTAAACGTTTTGGTGTGGATATGGTTTACACCGAATTTATCTCGGCAGATGCTTTGATTCGGAGCGTGAAGCGTACCGAGCAAAAGCTAACCATTTATGATGAAGAACGCCCGGTTGCTATCCAATTATATGGTCGCGAAGCCGATGCTATGGCTGAAGCGGCACGAATAGCAGAAGAAGCTCGACCTGAAATTATTGATTTGAATTTCGGTTGTCCTGTAAAAAAAGTTGCCGGCAAAGGAGCAGGAGCAGGGCTACTTCGCGATATTCCGAAGATGCTTGAAATTACGTCGGCAGTGGTAAAAGCAGTTAATCTGCCTGTGACTGTAAAAACGCGACTTGGTTGGGATGAGGACAGTAAAGTCATTTTCGAACTCGCTGAACGACTTCAGGATTGCGGTATTGCGGCTTTGGCCATTCATGGTCGTACGCGAGCTCAGATGTACAAAGGCGATGCCGACTGGACACTGATTGGTGAAGTAAAGAATAATCCCCGTATGCATATACCTATTATTGGAAACGGCGATGTGACGACTCCTGAACGGGCTGCCGAATGCTTTGACCGTTATGGTGTCGATGCAGTGATGGTAGGTCGCGCATCTATCGGTCGTCCATGGATTTTTGCTGAGATGAAACGATTTTTCGAAACTGGTGAGAAAGTTCCATTTCTGACTTTCGAAGAACAAAAGGATATTCTCAAGGAACATATCATTTCTTCTGTAAGATGGCTGGATATTGATGTGTCAACCCCCATTGAAACTGTATTTCATCAACGACTGAAAGGCATTATTCACAGTCGCCGACATTTAGCTTCCACTCCTGTTTTTAAAGGAATACCTAATTTCAAGGAAACTCGCATTGCTATGCTTCGTGCCGATACTTTGAGCGAATTATTTCAGATTATTGATTCTGTACACTCTCCATCTATGGTTGAATAGTAGTTTGATGATAAACATTTATCAAATTATTCTGTTTATTTTCTGTATAATTATAATATATTCAACAATTTATTTAATTTTGCAGTCTATAAATATTCAAACCATTTAAAATGAACAAACTATTTATCCCAATTATTGCTTTAGCGCTTATGACAACAGCCTGCAATAGCAAAAAAGATGCTGCTAATCAAGCAGGTATCGATTTAGCTAACTTAGACACCACAATGTCTCCCAAAACCGATTTTTACAAGTATGCTTGTGGAGGTTGGATGACTAAACATCCGCTTACTGGTGAGTATTCCCGTTTCGGTAGTTTCGATTTATTAGCCGAAAACAACCGTAAGCAGCTAAGAGGTTTAATTGAAGAAATTTCTTCTAAATCTGCCGAGACTGGTACCGTTGAGCAAAAAATTGGCGATTTATTTAACCTTGCCATGGATAGTACCAAGTTAAATGCTGATGGATATGCACCCCTTAAAGCCGACCTGGCCAAGATTGCAGCTGTAAAACAAACTTCAGAATTTAGCAAATTGCTTCCTGATTTATTGTTATCAGGATTGACTCCTTTTTTCTCTGTTTATGTTGATGCTGATGCCATGAGCAGTAATGACAATTTGGTACAAACTCATCAGGGCGGTATCAGTTTGGGTGAACGTGAGTATTACCTGGATAATGATGCACATACCAAAGAAATTCGCGATAAATATAAAATTCATGTCGCTAAAATGTTCCAGTTGGTAGGCTTTACTGCTGCCGATGCGCAAAAGAACGTTGAAGCTGTAATGACTATCGAAACTCGTTTGGCTAAAGCGGCTTATGACAATGTAAAATTACGTGATCCGCATGCTAATTACAATAAAATGTCGGTTGTTGACTTACAAAAACTGGTTCCTGTTATTGATTGGAATGTTTATTTTGCAACACTTGGATTAAAAAACACCAGAGATGTTAGTGTTTCCCAAAAAGAATCGCTGATTGAGGCTGGAAAAATAATAGAAACCGAACCTCTGGCTACTCAAATTGCCTATTTGCAATGGAAATTGATCGATGAATCGGCAGGATATCTAAGTGATGCTATCTATGCTCAAAACTTCGATTTCTATGGCAAAACTCTTTCAGGTAAGAAAGAACACTCTCCACGTTGGAAACGCGCTGTAAGCAGCGTTGATGGTTCATTGGGTGAGGCAGTTGGACAAATGTATGTAAAGAAATATTTTCCTGCTGAAGCAAAAGAACGTATGTTGAAACTTGTACATAACCTTCAAGTATCGCTAGGAGAACGCATTAAAGCTTTACCTTGGATGGGTGATTCAACTAAAGTAAAAGCGATTGAGAAACTTAATTCGTTCTATGTAAAAATCGGTTATCCTGATAAATGGAGAGATTATTCTAAATTAGACATAAAAAAGGATTCTTATTTTGCCAATATACAACGTGCAAATCGTTTTGAAAGTGCATACATGTTTGCTAAAGCTGGCAAAAAAGTTGATAAATCCGAATGGTTGATGACACCACAAACGGTGAATGCATATTATAATCCTTCAACCAACGAAATTTGTTTCCCTGCAGGAATTCTTCAATATCCTTTCTTTGATATGAAAGCCGACGATGCGTTTAATTATGGAGCTATTGGTGTTGTAATTGGTCATGAAATGACACATGGTTTCGACGATCAGGGTTGTCAGTTTGACAAAGAAGGAAACCTAAAAAACTGGTGGACGGCTAATGATAAAAAACAATTTGATGCTCGCGCTAAAGTGATGGCTGACTTCTTTGACGCTATCGAAGTGGCTCCGGGAGTACACGGTAATGGAAAATTTACTTTGGGCGAAAACATTGCCGATCATGGTGGATTGCAAGTTTCTTATCAAGCATTTAAGACTGCTACTAAAGATGCTCAACTTAAGAATCTTGAAGGATTCACACCTGAACAACGTTTCTTTATTTCTTATGCCAACGTATGGGCCGGAAATATTCGTCCTGAGCAAGTTTTGGTTCAAACGAAGTCAGATCCTCACTCGCTGGGTAAATGGCGCGTAAACGGCGCCCTACCGCAAATAGCGGCATGGTACGAAGCCTTTGGTATTAAAGTTGGTGACAAGATGTTTGTTCCCGTAGAAAAAAGAGTTTCAATCTGGTAATTTCATAATCAATTTTATATAAATAGGCTGCTACAATTCATTTGTAGCAGCCTATTTTCGTTGTAAACAAACTTCATCAACTGTTTATCCGATATTCGTTTTGAATGGATCGTTGTTGAAGTATTCCTTATTTTCGGACCAGACGGGCGGATCTGCAGGAGATGACTCCAATGTCAATGAAATTTCATTGTCCAATGTAATTCGTTCAATTTGTGGTGAACTATAAACCTTCTTTTCTGTACGTTTTATATTTTTTTCCATGACTTTTTTAAATCAAATATTCTTATTCCTTTATCAATTTTTTCGTCGCTGTTTTTCCATCTTGTTGAATTGTCAACAAATAAATACCTTTCATAAGATATGAGCAAGGCAGAGTATTTAAAGACCCTTTTTGCAAGAGATTAACACGTACTTTCAGACCTTGTAAATTGTAAAGGGTGGCTATTGCCTGATCGCTAACTTCACCTTCAATGATGATAGCATCATTAGCTATATATGCTTTAAGGCTACTCGTCTCTGGTGTTAGTCCAGATGTTCCGGTTGTAGTGTTTTCACTTGTATGGATATAAAACCGTCCAACAGCACTCGTACCAGCCAAAACTGTAGTTTTGTAGGTTCCACCTTCAGCCAGGGAAGCATAGGTATTGGTCGCTCTGTCTTCTAGAATTACTTTGCAGTTCTTTGGTATTTCAACAGTTTCGGCACTAAACGTAATTTCGCCGCCATCCTTACTGTCTACTCCCATCGGAATAACCAAGTTATTATAATTTTCAGGCAAACACTGAATAGCAAAGTCAACTCCATTATCTTCCAGCAATCGTGTATAAAGCGACAAACCATTTGTTCCACGAAACAGCCCGGCATCATAGGTAGGATCAAGCCCTTTAGTCATATTTTCATTGAAAGCAATAATGGCAGACGACGATGCATCAGCACTTGCTGCTTTCAGGGCTATGCCTGGCCAGCTTGTAGTAATAGCCGGTGCTTTGAATGGTGCATTTGTGTTGTTTTGATGCGATTGCATGGCTGGAGTAAAACTAGCAGTTTGGCTTGCATCTTTTGCCTTAACAAAAAATGCTTGACCTACTTGTACATAGTTCTGCGTCAACAAACGCCCGCTGCTTAAACCGGAAGGCAAGTTACCAAGTATTTTATAAGTAGATGAAACGCCATCCCATATATACACACAGGCATAATTAGGATCGAAGATGCTGCTGTTTTTGGTAAGGAAGTTTTCGGTACTTGTTGCCGATGCGTTCATTCCAATAGCCGAAGTATAAGGGTTACCCACACAATTCCATCCTTGACCTGTTTTTGTTAAGCTAACTGTTTTTGTTCCTGTTACAAGCGGTCCATAAAAACTAACATAACCGTCAGCGTCAAGACGCATAGTATATCCTTTAGCTGATGAGAAATTTCCGTATGTAGAGTTTGTAAAATAACTGTTCCATGCATTATTACCTTCGTTATAGTCTGCTATTGCGTAAGTAGTAATAGCACCATTAACTTTCTCCGAAACACCGTAGCCGTTACTAACAAACAAGCTAATATCGGAACCATCAACTGGAGGAGCAACGATGTGCCATTGATTACCGGTAAGGAAAACATCCGTCGAAACATTGGCGGAAGCCGTACCGTGTATAATTAATGAACCTGTGCCCGAAGCAGAAGACTGAATTCTAAGGCATCCATCAGCTACGGTAAGGTTATTACATTCAGCGTTATCTGTTGGGAAAATCATAGGCAAATAATATATTCCGCTAGATGGAATTGTAACATTAGTAGAAGAAGTAGGAACACTTCCTCCAGCCCAATTATTGGCATTAGTCCAGTAGGAACTTGCGTTGCCTGTCCAAGTGCCTGGGGTAAGGGTTTTAAATGTTACTTCCGAACCATAACTTGTTCCGGCTGCGTTGGTTGCATAAGCACGCACGTAATAAGTGGTATTTGCACTCAACAATGTCATCGAACCTGTAAACGCTCCAATAACTCCGGTTGGTCCATCGGTAGTTTTGAAATTTGAGGTTGTTGGAGATGTTGATGTATTCCAGCAAATTCCTGAAACTGTTGGATTAGGAATACCTAAACCGGTGATATTACCATTTCCAGTTGCTGTTGTGACCAATATGCTTGAAACAGCCTGTGTGGTTACAGTTGGAGAAACTGGCAAAGTTTGTACAGTTATATTATTTGTATACGCTCCCTGACCAGTCATAGATGTCTTATCGGCTCTAACTCTGTAGTAATAAGTTACGTTAGGAGACAAACCAGTAACTGATGAAGATGTAGAAGTAGAGGCAACTGTTTTTGGATTGTACCCGCTTACCATACTGGTAAATGCAGCATCGGAAGCAACTTCAAGCAAATAGTTATTTACAGATCCTGTTACCGGTGCTGTCCAGTTGGCTGTAAAACCTGAAGTGGTTGTACTGGTTGCTGCTGTTGAAATTGGCACCACCATAGCATAACTTTCGACCCAGTTGGATGTTGTTCCGGTTCGTGCAAAGTTGTTTAATGTTCCATGGTTTGCATTTGAAGTCAGGTCGGGAAGCAGGATACTTCCTGCGGTATTGGTGCCTCCGGCTGTGCCTTCGTTAAAATTGTAATAACCGATTAATCCAGAAGTAGAAGCACTGATATTGTTGTCCATATCTGCTTGTATTTGTGCTTGTGAGCGGACAAGGTTCCAAATCCTGAATTCGTCAAGTTTACCATTAAAATAACGAGAAGAGGTATATGCTCCAATTTCGGCAGCACTTATCTTAGTTGTAGGAAGTGTTTTAGTAACCGTATTGTCCAAAACACCATTTAAATAGAAC
>Ga0209123_1000798_pt1 | contig 36440 bp, 20 predicted proteins | sample BarGraIncu00431A_FD_184500 | JGI IMG/M metagenome (GOLD analysis project Ga0209123, IMG submission 184500) | Arctic peat soil microbial communities from Barrow, Alaska, USA - Barrow Graham LP Incubations 004-31A (SPAdes) (version 2) | ecosystem: Environmental > Terrestrial > Soil > Wetlands >... | reverse complement strand
GTAGCTGTATAATGTTTCCGACTGGTCAGGTTACCCAAAGCACCGCAATCGCTGACAATAAATCCGTCGAAACCCCATTCTTCGCGCAGAATTCCGTTCAGCAATTCTTTGCTTTTGGCAACAGGAACTCCCAGAAAATCAGAATAATTTTCCATGATCGACTGGCAATGGTAGGTCTCAATCACATGACGGAAGGGAACCAAATGAATTTCGCGCAATTCGCGTTCGGACAATCCAATGTCGTGCGAATCGCGGCCTCCAAGTGGGGCACCGTGGGCACCAAAATGTTTTGGTGTGGCAAAAAGTCCATTCGATTGAAATCCTTTAATCCAGGCTCCACCAATTTCAGAAACCAGTACCGGGTCTTCGCCATAGGTTTCTTCACAACGTCCCCAGCGTGCATCCTGAGCCACATCCAGAACCGGCGACCAGGCCTGTACCGTATTTGCACTTTTGGTCTCATCACCAATTATCATGGCTACTTCTTCAACCAGTTTTTTGTTCCAGGTGGCACCAAGCCCGATTGACTGCGGAAAAATAGTTGCACCACTGCCATAGGAATAACCGTGGATGGCTTCCACTTTGTTCAGGAATGGAATACCTAATCTTGGAATTCCGGGAATGCCCCAGCCTTCTCTGAGAAGTTCCATCTTATCTTCCGGAGTCATGGCTGCCAGAAGCGTTTCAACCCGTTGCTCAAGTGGCAATTTTGGGTTTCTCCAAACCTGCTCGCCATCAACAGCTATAACCGGTTTATTTTGATTTGAACTTTGGGCATAGGCAATACTCAATTCGCTGATCGAAACCGGTTTTCTGACGATTCCACCTTTGAAAAGCAGTTTTACATGAGCACCGTATTTGGGTGGAAAACTGAGAATAAATTTTTCATCTCCTTTTACAGTGTATGCAACAGCTACGCCAAGATTCACCGGATCATAAGTAACAAAAACACTTAGCATGCTCTGTAACTGGCTTGCTGAAAGTCCTTTTGCATCGAGGCTGATTTCTTTTACATCGCCCGGGGTTTGCAGTGCAAGCATCAGGTACTGATCGTTTTTCACGTCTTTGGCATTAATAACCCATGCTGTACCCTGGATATTATCGAATGCCAGTTCTGCCTGTGCGGTATTGGTTGAAGCTGTCACAGCCGTAAAATCATGCTTTTGCGCCTGAGATACCAAACAGCAAAAACCGAGGAATGCGCTTATAATTAATAATTTGATGAAATTCATTTTTTATAGTATATAATAGTTACAACTGTTTTATTGTCCTACCGAGGAGTTCATCTGTTTCAAAAATCCCCGATTATTGGATTCAAACCAGATTTTGGTAGTCCAACCCCGGTTTTCGGATGTCCGGATCAGTTTTACCAAAATGTGGTTCCAACCCTTTTCGAGCGGAAGGTTTTCAAGCCTGTTCTGATTCGAAGAAAGGTTGTCTGCCTGATAAGGCGATCCGTTAATTGATAAGGTTATTTTGTTTCGCCCTTCAAATACCATATTCAATTTTGGCATATCCGGCTCAACCAACAGGTTAACCAGCGAACGCGGACTGAAGATCCAGAAACTCAGGTAGGCTTCTGCGATCTCTTTGCCCTTCACAAAACCGGCTTTTTCGAGATCCAGGAATCCCTGTGCATTGATTTGCACAACTTTCCGTAGGCTGGTTAGCTGGGTATTTTCGATTTCGAAAACCCGAGAAAATTGTGAGTTGCTCATTTTCTCGGGGGTTTTATCCTGAATATCAGCAACTTTCAGAACCATTGCTCTTTCCAGGTTTGCCTCGGCAGACAATGCTTTTCTTCTCTTGGCCTGAACCTGGTTAAGCTGTACACCCAGATTTTTTAGCAACGTTTTTACGATTTCTTCGCCATCAGCCCTTAGCACTGTAAAGTCAACAGCATTCAGGTAAATTTGTCCTCCACCCGATTGTGTTTTAACTATCGCCGCACCTGCTGATTTCGTTTCACGCTCGCTGCGGTAAACCGAAGCTGTTTTCACGTTTTCACCCTGTCCGTTCCAGCGGTTCCAGTCGGTGTTACAAGCTTCAAGAACAACCTGCCCTTTCCCGACAATATCGCCACTCAGAGCGTATTTCATGACCGATTGTTTGATCAGTTCCGAGAAATAGAAATCTTTGTTATCAAGGGTTCCAATCATCTGGTCGACTTGCTTTCTAATGAAGGATGTGGCTTTACGCTCAGTTAGCTCCAGTTTGCAATTTAACAAATGGTTCAGATCTTCAAGTCCTTCCGGAGAAACTCCCCAAACCAACACTTTTCCGCCGCTTCTCATGCACTCGTCAATCATAAATTTCGATGATGAATCAGCAACCGGCGAACTTCCGTCAACAATAATCAGTGCGAACTTCTTGCCCGGAACATTTTCCACAAACGGAACGCCCATTTCTGATAAACGGCTTTTAAGCAAACTATTGACTATAGATATCATTCCAACCTCGTTAATGTTGGCAATAGCTGTTGCGGAAGAACTTTCGGATGAAACCTTGGGTTCAATTACGAACGGTTTAACCGGTGTAGAATTGATTGCCTGAATAGCATAAAACAGTGGCCAAGGTTTGTACAAAGGCAAACTGCTGTCGTATCCCGGGTTTATGGTACTGGTGTATGGGCCAATACGTTCAGGCTGAACTCCGGGAATACCTTCCTGAAATGCAGGGAAGTAAATCCCGTCTTCGGGTTTTGGAGCACGGGTGGTATCGCTCAATCCAAATTCCAGCGGTTTAATTCCATACCATACAATATTGAACACGCTGTTATAAGTGGCTTTGTATTTTTGCTGTTTCCCGATCAAATCATAAGCTTCCGTGGCCAAACCTTCCATACGTCCCTGTTGTGATTCGTAAGCACGGTTGCCATTCACGGCCGAAATCTGTTTGGGAGTTCCGTAGTATCCCATCCCGGTTTCGCCTACACCCCATGGTTTTCCTTCGGATGACCATTTTTTCATCGAGCCTTCGTTACCATAATGACCAATAACCGTAGGAAGATCGGTCGGGCGCATGTCTTCGCCGTCACCAGAAATCCAGTCGCGGGTGGAATCCAGACCTTTTACAATTTTTATCCAGTTATTAATTTCGTCAATCTGGCGTTGTACCATTGTTTCCGGAGCATGAAACACGTTGATAACTACCGGCACGGTTTCGTTACACACACTCCATCCGAAAATCGCGGGATGGTTGCGGTCGCGCATCACCAGGCTTTTTACATGTTTTTTACAGTATATCCAATAACCGTCAGAGTCCATTTTCGGACCACCATCGCTCGACCAGATTCCGGTTTCGTCCAACACACAGATCCCCATTTCGTCGGCCATGTCGAGGTAAAACGACGGATATGGCTGCGCATGAAGGCGCACAGCGTTGGCATTGGCATCTTTCAGCATTGTGAACCAGCCCCAGGCATAGCGGCGGGTCATTTGTGGAATGCCCATGAAATGCCATGAGTCACCCTTCAATAAAATAGGTTTCCCGTTCAACTGCAACTCGGTTCCTTTGATCAGGAACTGGCGCCAGCCAAAACGGGTGTATTTGGTATCGGTTAACTGTTTTTTTGTGGTATTCAAGCTAATAACCGCTCCGTACAGATTGGGTGAATCCGGAGTCCAGTATTTCAGTTGGCCTTCCACTTTTTTACTCAGTTTTACCGTGATGCTGTCGCCGGCTTTGATTTTAATTTTCCCGGCAGATTCGATCTTTAAAACTTCGTCTTTTAAAACACCATTATCGACAGGCGACATATTAACGTCGGTAGTTGCCTGTTTCTCCCAGCTCCGGACAGAAGCATGCAAATTGACCAACTGAGTTTTTTTCGTATTGTTTTTGATGGTCACAGCAAATGTAAGCTGGTCGTTTTGAACATCGGGCTGCACAAACACATCGGAAATGGATAGCTTCGGAATGGCAATCAGCGAAACATCCTGCCAGATACCGGCTATGTGCTGACCCCAAAATGAACCTGCCACATAATTGCGACGTCCGTATTTGCCCGGAACATCTGTCAGACTGGCCTTGGCCACTCCTACCAGAATTTCGTTGGAACCCTTTCTCAGAAGCGAAGATACATCCAGTTCCGTGGGGAAAAAGATATCGAGATTCTCGCCCGCCAGTTGGCCGTTCACATAGATTTTGCCAAACCCGGCAATGGCTTCAAAGAGCAGTTTGATTTGTTTATCCGTCCAGTTTTCAGGCAAAACAAAGTCTTTTTTCATCCAGCCCATTTGAGCCTTTTCCCATGATTTTGGATAAGAAGGAAAAGTCAGGAAATCACCACCATCGCCCTTAGAGAATGAGTTCACGTTCCAAGGTGAGGGAACTTTCAATGGAAAAGCATCCCACTGAAAAGCTTCGGGTTTCATAAATTTAGTCATGTCGGTTTCGTAAACCGGCATAAACAGCCATTTCCCGTTCAGACACAATTCGTCGCGAAAAGGTTTCTCCGTTTCGTTTACAAATCCACGCATCGGGTTGAAAACATGATTGTAGGTTTGTTGTGCTGCAATATTGTTCAGGAATGAACAAAACGTAAAAATTATCAGGCAGGATAATGAGATTTTACTGCTTAACATCCTGAGTTGGTTTTATAATCGGTGAATGTCGTTTCTTTTTTAGCATTTTGGTAGATAGCTGTTCCTTTCATTGAGGTATAATTTGTTTTAATTGCCGTTATTTAAACTTGTAACAAGAGAGAAATTTCCCGAGAAATGCCGTATTATCAAAAATTCCGGTAAAATTTTCAGATCCGGGTCCAAAAGCAAAAACCGGAGCCATTACCGCAGTGTGGCCTTTTGATGAAAAATTCAGCTTTACAGTGTGTGATTTCATGTTTCCATTCACGATTGTTACGCCTCCGGTCTCATGATCAGCGGTTACGACTACAAGTGTATGCCCGTCTTTCTTTGCATAATCCAAAACAATACCCAAAGCTTCGTCAAAATCGAGAACTTCATCTATCAGTACATCTGCATTATTGTCATGCCCGGCGTGGTCAATATGAGAACCTTCAATCATTAAGAAAAAACCTTTCGGATCCTTACCGAGTATTTCAATGGCTTTTTTACTTGCCTGTGGAAGCATATTTCCCCTTCCGTTTAAGCGGTAAGGACACGCAAGAGGATCCGTTAATCCCACCAGTTTGGTTGCATTTGACAGACCAACAGCCACCATCGTTGTATCAACTTCATATCCTTTGTTTTTTAGGCTATCGATCAAATTGATATGATCAGCCCTCCTTCCGAAATGGTTGTATCCCCCTCCGATGAAAACATCAAGATCTGTTTTTAGAAAATCGAGTGCGATGGCATCGGCATTACTTCTGCTGCTATTGTGTGCAACGAAGCTTGCCGGAGTTGCATCGGTGATATCGGTCACTACAACCATACCTGTGGATAAGCCATTCTCTTCTGCTATTTTCAATATGGATTTTGTGTGATTTCCCTGTGGATCTTGCCCAATAGTTCCATTATTTGTCTTTGTACCACAAGCCAATGCTGTTCCAGCCGCGGCCGAATCGGTGATGTAGTTATCGGATGAAAACGTTTTTTGCAGCCCTGTGATAGGGAAACTTTCGATATTAAGCGGATGATCTGCCACACTCATGCCTGCATACAATGCCGGAACCCCCATTCCATCCCCAATCATGAAAATAATATTTTTGACTCTGGACGCTCCCCTGGATTTTGACTTTTCTGAGGGAACCCAGGACACGAGGCAAAGGCCTAAAATCGTGAAATACAAATAAAATGATACTTTTCGCATGGTGTTTAATTTATCTATTTGAGCGTTAAGAGCCCTTAAGTTAATCCGCTTTAGACATTGAAGGAGGCATTGCCTCCGGTGAACTACCCCATTGCTTGTTTGGCCTGGGTCCCATATTAAGTACCAGTGACCCACCTTTAACAAGCGTCGAATGTTCAAACCATGATTTGTTTAGAGGTTTGCCGTTCAAAATAGCTGATTGAACGTATTTGTTTTGTGCAGATACATTTTTTGCCTCAATCACGAAAGTCTTTTTGTTGCCCAAATTAATTGTGGATTTTTTAAATATCGGACTTCCGATCAACCATATCGGATAATTTGGGATCATTGGGTCAGAGTAAATGCCCATTGCACTACAGACGTACCAGTGAGACATGAGTCCTGTGTCTTCATCACCACATATTCCAAGTGGCCCCGCGCCATACCATACGTCCATAATTTCTCTTACACGCCTTTGTGTTTTCCAGGGGGTACCTGAATAATCATGCAGATAAGGAATTTGCCGTGAGAACTCATTCCCCTGTGCATAATTTCCAATTAACCCTGACTGATCGGGAAACTGATCCAGAAAGCTGTATTTTGATGTTTGATACTGCTCATTATAAAGAGCATCCAGTTTGTTGTTGAAATTATCTCGGCCTCCCATAAGGTTTATAATTCCCTGAATATCGTGTGAAACATACCATGTGTATATCCAACTATTCATTTCAGCAAAATAATCTCTTCCCCCTTGCCCGCCTGATAATATCGGATTAAAAGGAGTGATCCAGTTACCATCCTCCGTTTTAGGCGACATAAAACCAGTTTGCTTATTAAACACATTTTGATAATCGTGTGCATGTTTCATAAAATACTCATAATCATCAGTCTTGCCTAAGCCATTTGCAACCTGAGCAATACACCAGCTTTCGTATGCTGCCTGTAAAGTAACGGTAACACTTTGCCGTTTTTCGAATGGATGCACTTGGGGCACCCATTCTTGTTTCCCTGAAGGTACTGCAGGGAAAAATCCATTTTTAATATAAAAGCTATCTAATTGCGTAGCAGGCCCTTTTCTCCAGGGCAATTTTGTCGAGCCCATAAACTCTTCCTTCATATTAGCGTAAGCTTTCTCAACATCGAAATTCCGGATACCACGCTGATACATATCTGCTATCATCACAAGATTGGTATGTTGAAACATGCCACCTTGCGAGGAAACGGATGGGTATAGCTCACTTTTCGACATGGCAGCATACTTTTTTGCCCTTTCAATTAATTCGTCATCCCTGAGTTCCATCCTGTTCTGAAGGCTTTCACCACCATTTGAAAAGTATATACCGGTGTAAAAAATGGAAAGCTGATCATCCGTTCCGCCCTCAACTTTAAACAGATCCAGCGATGCTGCCCATTTGTTTTTGGCACTGTTTTTTACTGTTTCAAAGCCCCATGCGGGGATATCCTTTTCCAGGTTTTGCTTCGCCTGTTCAGTACTTTCATTGGAAACACCAATTTTTACTTCTACCTGTTCTCCTTTCGATGTTGCATAGTTTGCAAAAACACCTACATTGGTACCGCTTTGCGTATTGGACCCGGGAAATGCTTTATCATCATTCCATGAACCGAATGACTTGAATGGTTTGCTGAATTTCGCAAAAAAATAAAAACCGCGGTTTCCAAGTCCTTCCTGCCCTTCAATCGTAGTTTCATTTACTACGCTAAATTTGGCGTTACTGCCCAGCAAAATGTGCGAATCTGAACTTTGGGGAAAGGTGAACCTATAGTAGGATGCTTGATTAGCAACCGTATATTCAACATTTATATCGTAATCTTCAAGCAGAAGAGCAGAATAGTAAGGAGTTACTGTTTCAAAATCGTGATCGTAATTAGATGCCACTTTTGCCGGGGTTACTTCAATATTTCCCGTAGTTGCCATAATCCACGATGGAATTGTTTTTGTTCCATACCTTACGACATCTCTAAGGGAAAAACTAAATACCTTATCGGCCAGGTATCTGTCATAAATTTCAGGCCAGGGATTTGAGCATAATCTAATTGATCCCTGTGGTAACTCAACTACTGGATCGGTTGCCACCAAAAGATAACCTACTCCTCCAATATTGGGATTCACATAGTCGAGCGGCGTTTTCTTCTTCGTTTGTGCTGTGGCACTGGTAACAAAAAAAAGAATTCCAATAAATACACTTATGCAATTTGAATATTTCATTTTGTTGGATGTTACTTGGTTTTTGAAACGATAAAATCTACTACTGGTTTTGGATCCTGTATTCCGACAGCAAAATGACCCTCACCCTTCCTGATGATCACCTTGAATTTTCCACCGAGTTTCTTGTATTTCTTCTCAGCCACCCTCGTCTCACGGTCAAGCCATGGATCGAGGCTACCGCAAACATGCAGGATTGGCACGCCAGCCTTGGCAAGCGGCGAAAGATCGTCGATGTGCGGCACTTTTGCGTTTTCGTCAGGATTTCCCTTCGTGACCATGGTACCACGCAGGACAGGGTTCTCGCCGTAGATGCACGAAACTTTGTCCGCATTTTCGACGGCCCAGGCGTATGCTTCCCCCGCGCTCGCGCCGTTTCCTTCTAATACCGGCTTTTTAGAGAAGCCTGCGTCGGTCATGAGCGTGTAAACCATGTTCCAATCTTCACGCTGCGGACCGCGTTGTGCGAGCAGCGGCGGAGCGACAATATAAAAACCCTTTGCAAGCAGGGCCAGATCAACCTCCGAAGTAGTCCGGTCGATACGATCCGCGCGCATAACCCACAACTTCCCGGAGGCCGGATTATTCGGTACAAGCACCGCCATGCCGGTGTTTCCCCACGACAGGGTGGTCTTGTCATAACGGTCATAGCATGGAGAGAAAATGGGTCCACGGCAGGTGGCGTAAGTATCCTCCTTTGGGAGGTATATGTAGGAATTCCCAACACTGTAATAAGAGGACTTGGCGTACGATTCGTCCAGAAAAGCAGGCCGGGCTGCCTGAGCGGCCTGAGCCTGTTCAATGAAGTCGGCAATCACCTTTGGATCCTGCAAACTGTGCGGATGATGGGCCGTGCCTTCCTTGATCATGACAGTGATCCGGCCACCCGCCTGGCGATAGACATTTTCAATGGCCTTGGTGCAACCCAGTACAAAATCGAGGCTGCCACAGACGTTAAGCAACGGTACATCCCGCTTGGCGAGCTCAGCCATCTTCGCAATGTCTTCCTGCCGGATGGCGGGATTGTCGCCATAAATCGCAGAAACTTTGTCAGGATTGGCGGTGGCCCATTGATACTCATTTACGCCACCCTTGCTCATGCCAACGAACGCCGGTTTATTTGACATCCCGTGCTTCTCTGTCAGAAAAGCATACCACGCGTCCCACTGCTTGCCCGGGTCGGGGGTGATGAAGGCAATGTGAAAACCACGCCCGAGCAGTTCCACTTCGGCCTGGGGCCGGTGGTCCCAATAACAACCTTGCCAGGACCATGGATTGCCCGGTGCTGCGACCTTTGGAACTACCACTATACATCGTCGTTGTCCCTTGGAAGGAGCCCCAACACCATTTTTTTCACCTTCCGGTGCTTTGATTGGGGTTATTTCGAGGGTTTGCTCGTCCATCACAAAATCATATCGGTCATATCCATGCCAGGTAGTTTTTTCTGAACCGAAACCTGAATTCTGAGCATTTACCGGTTTATTTCCAAGAATAAAAACAGTACATACCATTAAAAAAAATACGGCATTGTGTTTCATCTTTGCGTGAAAATTATGCCTGTTTGATGTTGATTCATCCTTTTCCATTACTATTTATTGGTTTTAGTTTCGCATCAACTCTATGCCGCATTTAACACGGTCTTCATTTTGATGATTCTGGCTATTCCTTTTTTATACTTAATTCAGCAGACACTGTCTTCTTCGAAGCTAAAGACGCTTCACTGGGTTGGCAACCACCCATTGATATCAAGAATTGGTCAGGCTGTATCACTCTTTTTCCGGAATCGTCGATGATTGAAAAATCATCCGGCTTTAGGGTCATTTCAACAACCTTCCTTTCACCAACTTTTAGAAATACTTTTGCAAATCCTTTTAAAGTTCTGATAGGAACAGGGACAGTTGCCGTTAAATTGGATATATACAACTGAACTATTTCGGTCCCATCTGTTTTTCCGGAATTGGTTACAATGGCTGAAACTTTTATTGTTTCTCCTGCATGCACAGTTTGTGGTGCATTCAGATTGTTGTAAGCAAAAGTTGTATAGCTTAAACCATAGCCAAACTCAAAAAGCGGTTCTTTTCTGAAATAACGATAGGTTTTTCCTTCCATGTTATAATTGCTGAAATCGGGCAGGTCGTCAGCCGATTTATAAAAGGTGATCGGCAAACGCCCGGAAGGATTGTAATCGCCAAAGAGAATGTCAGCAATAGCAGTACCACCAGCCTGACCCGGATACCATGCTTCCAGAATGGCAGGAATATTGTCTTTTTCCCAGTTGATGGAAACTGCGCTGCCATTGAGCAGAACCAAAACCACAGGCTTGCCAAGAGCATGAATCGTTTTAATAAGGTCTGACTGAACATCAGGAAGACCAAGACTAATGCGGTCGCCTCCTTTGAAACCTTTCACTTCAACATCCATTTCTTCTCCTTCAAGTCTTGGCGATAATCCCATGAACATTACAACAGCATCAGCTTGATTTGCAATATCTATGGCCTCTTTTTTCAGGTCTGCACCCGGTACCTGCCATAAAAGGCTCATGGATGCCATTCTGCAAGTGTCGGTAAAGTAGATATCAACAGGGTAACATTTTCCTGCCTCCAGCGTCTTCTTCCTATAAACTTTTGAAGGATTGTCAGGGGTAAAGAATTTGATAATCTTCTCCCCATTAAATTCCATCCTATACTTATGCCCTCCTTCTCCGCCAATGTAATATTCACCGGTTTTTGGTGCCTTGATAAATCCACTCCAGTGTACGCTATAATTGTTGTCATCAAAGCCTTCTGCAGGAGTTCCGTCCCACCAGTTGAACTCGATTTTATCATCCACGCGGGTCATTTTTGGTTGACCCATAAAATTACGGTTCGTGAAATACTCGCCTTTAATCCCATGCTCCTTCATGTCTGATGAAGTAAAAAGCATTTCGTTGGGAATCACCTCAAAAGCAGGTAAATTTTCGGCCAAATCGCAGCCACGGGCATACAAAATCTTTGTATTTGGCAGTTTCTTTTTGATGCCATTAAGCGGGGTAACAGGATTTTTGGAATATCCATTATAGTTGCCATACATTACTTCAACATCGTTCGCATTTGGGCCTATTATCGCTAATGTTTTTATCGTTTTATCCAGCGGAAGAAGATTGTTCGAGTTTTTCAACAATACCATAGATTCTTTGGCCGTCTCTTCGGCAATTTTAATATGTTCGTCAGATTCGACAACCGATAAAGGTATCTTCGCGTAAGGAACCATTTCGTCAGGGTCAAACATGCCAAGTTCAAAACGAGCTTTCATCAAACGTCTCAAGGAAACATCAATTTCGGCTTCTGAAATCAATCCGGTTTTAACAGCTTCGAGTAATCCCTTGTAGGTCCTCCCACAATTCAGGTCGTTTCCTGCTTTCACCCCCATAGCAGCTGCTTCGGGTTTGGTATTAATAATTTTATGCCCCGTATAAAAATCTTCAATGGCATCGCAATCCGAAACAATATAGCCTTTGAAACTCATAGTATCTCTTAACAGCTCAGTTAACAAGTGGTTGCTTCCGCAGCAAACTTGCTCATTGGTACGGTTGTAGGCGCACATCACTGATTGCACATTGGCTTCCTGCACTGTCATCCTGAATGCTGGCGTATAGGTTTCGAGCATATCACGGTCGGTTACAACAGCATCAAAAGAATGACGGCCTGTCTCCGGCCCGCTGTGAACCACATAATGTTTGGATGTCGCAATAACTTTGAAATATTTTGGATCATTGCCTTGCAATCCCTTAATAAACTGAACGCCTATGCTACCAGTTAGATACGGATCCTCACCATAAGTTTCCATTCCTCTTCCCCAGCGGGGATCGCGGAAGATATTAATATTAGGACTCCAGAAAGTAAGTCCCTGGAAAATCTGAACAGCTCCCGATTTTTTATAATTATGGTGTTTTGCTCTGGCTTCATCAGAAATGGCATTACCAAGTTTGTGAATAAGAGCGGTATCCCACGTAGCCGCCATCCCGATCGATTGTGGAAAAACAGTTGCATTGCCTGCACGGGCAACGCCATGCAAACATTCATTCCACCAGTTGTATTTTGGAATACCAAAACGCGAAATTGAATCGGCATCACTCACCACCTGGCCAATTTTTTCTTCGAGTGTCATCTTGGAAACCAGATCATCCACTCGTTTTTCGACAGGCAAAGCCGGATTTTGAAATGGAAATTCATATTTGTTCTGACAGGAAATAATGCTTAAAAAAGCGATCCCTGTGACTAAAAAAATACTTTTTTTCGGGAGTTTCATTTTTTTGAATTATTGTATCAACTTATTGTTTTTCAACCACATATTTATGTCCGGCAAGAGAGGCAAACATGATACACTCGCCATTCGTTTTATCAAGCTTGAACGATACCGATTTTGCGTTACCTGATTCGCGTACCAAAACCTGCCTGCCCGGCCAGGGGTTCATCAACTGACATTGAATGTTCCGCCTTGCCTCTATTTCCACATAATAGACACCTTCAGCATTTTTACATGCCGAAACCAAAAACCCGCCTTTCGCCTGAAAATTATGGAAAGCAATGTCCGGGTTCTCTTCATTTTCGACCGGGAAAAGATGGATTCGCCCACTGCGGCTGTTCAGCAATGTCTCAGCATCGCCGCCAATTCCCGCGCCGCCGCCGCCTCCTCCACCGCCACGTCTGTTACTTCCAGAAATTGCTGGCTTACCTAAAAGTGTCAATGCCTCGCCAGTACTGGCAGCTCGCGGGGTCAGTTCCACAGTGAGGAGCATCATGTCCTTCTCACTTTGCGGGGAATCGAGATTGATTTCATCGGCCAAAGTCGTGATATACGAACTGACTTCATTCTGATGGTCCCTCGGGTCCCGTCTGGGTTCGAAGCCGGGGAGTTCACCAAAGATGAGTCCGTTGCTTTTTTGCCAGGTAGGATAAGGTGCAATTTGGGAAGCGACTTCACGCCAATTCGTACGTAAGCCGGTATCTACCCCAAGTAATTCCGCAGCATCCGCAGCACGCTCCAATCCCCAACGGAACAGGCACAAAGAACTAACGACGTCTTTGTTATGCGAAAATTCCGGGTAAATTCCCCACCGCTCTTCTTCCATGGATGGGATAATATGATAGTAACCGTCAGCACCTTTTTTGGCATAAGCAGCGTAGAACAGCGCCATTTCTTTCATCATGGGATAACATTCTTTTCGCAGAAAAGTAGTGTCGCCACTGTAATCCCATTCATCCCAGGCAGGGCGGATAATTTCCGCCATGGTACCAAGACAAAGTTCAAGCGCTATACAGCTATGTACATACTTTTCGGGAGTAATCGGAGGCAAATATCCATGCGTAATTAACATTCCTGGCATATTAAACATATCACGTGCATTTTCTTGTCCGCCCGGTGTCCAGTGTTCCACTATCTGTTTCCACATATCCTCGCTATCTCCCCAGTTGCGAACAAAACGGGATGTACAAAAAATTTCGTTGTAACACGGCATACTGTCAAAGTCTTGAATGTCTTTTTCCGGCAGAGCATATTCAGCGCTGCATTCGAGTTGGCGCATGTCGGTTTTGGTGCCTCCGCCATGACTGTCGGTGTAGCTGTTATAAATGTTGCGAATGTTATCAGAACATGCCGTTCCGGTGAGTCCGTTAAACACGCGGCCATTTTCCCGCTTATCATAGAAAGCATCCCACCATTTTGTGTTTTCATTCACGATTCCTTCAAAACCACCCGGCATGGCATCTTGCAGGCGTTTTTTAGCCACGGCCAGCAAATCGTCGCCATCCATTGTTGTAACAACGGTAACCAGCGAGACCACTTCGCCATTGCCTGAAGGATTGATTGTTGCTGTAGCAGCAACTCCTGAAACTTTAGAAATGTCCGGTCGCGGAATTCCAAATAAGTCCCATGGCATAGGAGTATTTAGTGGAGGAGTTCCAAGTCCTTTTTTCCCTTCTACGGATTCAACTTTGACATCGCCGGTTGAAGTGACAACACCCATCAAAACATATTCAAACCCTTTTGGAAAAGTTTTTTCAGCTGGCATTTTTTGACGAATCCAGAAGAAATTACCGTCTTTCCCGCTTGTTGGAAGATCAATCGGCCTGTTGAATGCCGAATCTTTCACAGCATCAGGATTGGTATATTTCTTTCCGTCTTCAGTCATATAATACATGTGGGAAGTATCTCTATGGCGATAAAGTCTTATAAAAACAGGAGACTTGATTCCCTGAAGATTACCGCGAATAGCATAAATATTGCTCGTCATTCCAAGCACATATTCGAGGTTTGCCTTTGCATTCCCTTTTGTAATTTCCATGTTGGTAACCCCGTTGGCACAATTCTGGCTCACTTTTGGGGCTTCAGCTCCAGTTAGTTGATCAATTCCAACAATAATCTGTCCAACCGGTTTCAGACATGGAAAAGGATACCGCATTGGATACCTATAAGGATCGACTGAACCTCCTTCCTTCGTCAACCAACCCAAATCAAACGGACGTAACGAATTTCCGGGTCGTCTTGAAATTTCTTTAGGATAAGCATCTTCCAGCAGGTAGCGGTTTAAAGTCATTAAATCTGTCCCGGTTGGTTTTTTCTTCAGTAAATCTTCGGTATCAGTACGTAAAAAGACACTTATAAAACGGCTTGAATCATAGATCAACTCACCTCCGACAACATTGTTTAATTCTGTAGCCAGGTTTGTCAGTAGCACCTGCTTCTGTTCAAGCGAGCGATCCCCCGATTCCAGGTATTTTGCTATTGATGTTTTCAAATTGTCACTCAGTTTTGAGTTCACAAAAACAGAAACCGGGTCTGCTTTTTTAATCAACTTACCAGCCAAAGTACTGAAGTCGTTGAAATCAATTTTGTCGAACAAATAGGATTGAATTTCCTTTACTCCGACATAATATTTGTTTGCAGGAGAGAAAGCTCCTTCGGTCATTTCCTGTAAAGTTGGGGTCTTAAATTCATGCAACCGACGGTCCCAAACATTATTCTTCGTGATACTGATCGTGACCCGGTCCGGACTGCCCCAGATAACCGAGTGAATTTTCAGGTTATTGATGCTCATGGTACCCCGCGCTAAATTCGTATTCAGAGCGCCCTCAATATTAACAGACTTCGCTGCTTCTTTTAAGAAAATTTCCCTTTCCCAGGGAGGGGTGATTATTCCTCCGGATGAACCGTTTTTCTTTGGCTGTTCGTATGAACCGAGCAACATGACTGACAAAGCAGGCAGAATCAATAAATTCAATTTTTTCATCTGTAGTTGTTTTTCAAAGGTGTTTTTGTCCAGAACCCGGAAAGCTTCATTTTCTATTTTCAAAGAGCGGATACAGGGGTTTTATCTTGCCTCAACTCTAAATCTTTCGTACCATCAAAATAGTCATACAAGGGCTGCAATGCCTTACCTTCGTCATTGCTACTTTCAGAAACTGTCATAGAAAAGACTATGACCTTACTGTTATTCGGAAGTGTTACCTTCGTAACACCTTTGGGAATATTCACTTCATATTTATAGATATAACAATACTGATAGGCGTCATTTTTCGATGGATAAGCAATATGGCGATGGGAAGCAAACCAGGCAATGTTGTCTCGCCTGGTAAATGGAGTATTAATTTTTGTCACCGTACGCTGGTCTTCAGTCAATCGCCTGTTATAGAATTGCCCTATAAAGCCGAATGCGCCCTGAACATTCAACGGGTAATATTTGTCCCCGATCATGATACTGTCTTTCACATCGTTGCTGGCAGATGCCAGGATATATAGTTTGTTGTATTCCCCTTTCGGAAGTTCAATTTCTTGTCCCTTACAACTAATTGCATTGTTTTGCTCATCAACAGTACTGCCAATTTTGAACCGGATGCTTTCGCTTTCAATTTCCGGAGAAATCAACTCAGCCGGAAATGAAGGCCCCCCCCTGCCAAGCCTGCCATCAGCACGGTTATTATCAGGACTGAATAAGTCCAGATCATAAGCAAGGTTAAGCTCCTGCTGTTTTGGAATGCTCATTGGCTTGACAGGATTATCCAACTTCACGGCGAAACTCCTGATTGTGTAATGAGAAAGTGAAAAATTCAATTTCCCGTTAGCATAATCAGTGCTGCCAATTTTTTCTTCCTGTCCATTCACTTCATATGCATCAATAATTTTTGCAGGGAAGCTGATATTCAGTGATTTTTGATCAACTCCGTCAAGTTCTGTCACGCGTAACAGGTAATAATTACTATCTTCCATTTTTTTAAATGCCATCACGCCAATAGCAGGAGAACTGCTTTTCAGGAAAGAAACGCTTTTCCCTATTTCGCCGTTGTGTGCAGCAGCTTCGAAAGGAATTAAAGGTTGGTTGAAAAACATGCCCTGCCATTGCGACTGGCCCTGGCGCCAATCTCCACTGTGACCATAAATACCATAACGGATATCGTGAACGCCCCAATCCTGTGATCCCTGGTGAATATCACCACGACTGACACCCGGGGTATATAACAAGGTCAAGCGAAGCGTATTATCATCCGGCTTATCTGATCCATAACGGCAATCTTCCAAAATTGAAACACCATATTGCCCTGATTTGTCAGTCAAATCAAACCATTGTTTTGAGGGAACTTCGAATTTATTTTCCACGTTGTTGCCACGTTTAATGGTGCCAACGCCTATGTTGTAGGTTGCTTCCGGGTTGCTGACTGCTAGCGGGAATGCCGCTTTCAGGCTTACTCCTTTTGACTGCCAGTCAATTTTATTGGTTACTTCCAGGTGTTTTCCGGTCTGTCCAATAGCTAGACTATAAATCTGACTGACTTCGGAATTTCTTCCATTACGCTGTACTTCGATAGCCACACGTACTGGTCCCTGTTCGATGATTCGGATTTTAGCCTCTTCGTTCAGATTGCCAACCGGTGGTTTCTGGCGATCTTTCCAGTCCATGTTCCATGACGGAAATTGCCGTGGCTGTTCAAGTTGGAAATCAAGTCCTGCAGGTTTTGCAAGAAGCTCTTTCTTAGCTTTCTTGTCAAATATGCTGGCAATATCGCCGTTGTCGGCAATTTTCACACTGTAAAATTCATTTTCCAATGTACGGTCAGTAACCGACAATGTTGATTTAACGGATTTAGCAGCAACTTCGCGAACATCATATACGGCCAAACCAACAGAAGGAACTTTAGCCTGGAAAATCATTTTTACTTTATTGCCGGTTTTGCTGATAATCTGAACAGGAACTTCTTTTTCATCCTTATCAAAAACTGTTATATTTTCGGGAACCCGGGCAAATTCCACTTCCATGGTTACAAGGTCTTCACGGTCCATGGCTACCGGATTATACACGACAATCGCTTTGCCTTTTGCTTGTGTATTCAACTGGGATGAAAGCACACCTGTCGAGTTTTTCAATACTTCGGCAAAACCATTGGCTGCAACAAATTCGTCATTCCATGCATATTCATAAGCCTTTGGGATAGATGTACCGGGAAGGATATCATGCATCTGGCTGCCCAGAAGCAATTCCCACGACCTGTTCAACTTTTCAAATGGATATGCTGCTCCACCTGTCCAATCGGCTACTACGGCAAGCTGTTCGGCAGATTGTGCTAGAATTTCGTTTTTACGGTTCAACCTTTTCATATATGCCTGTGAACTCAGCGAACCAGCGCTGTGTTCAATGAGCAACAAATCGCCGGTGCAACTTGGCAGCTTGGCATAGATTTCAGGAGTGATGTCTTTGTACATCTGATCCGAAGAAGCAATGATCACTTTAAACTTGCTATCGCTGTTGCGGATGCTGCCCTGAGCATGCCTTACATCGTTTTCCCGGGGAGCGCCACCCTGGTCGCCAACGCCATAATAGGCATAGTCGAAGGAATAACCACTTTTCTTGTTCAATTCCAAACGTTCATTCCATTTGTCATCCAAATCAATTCGTTCTTTTACCGGGCTGGTGTATCCAGCAACATTCAATGCAGCTACAATACCTTTTCCGTCCGGTCCTTTCCATATGCCTACATTAAAAGGAGGATCGATGGCAGGATGCCAGATACAGGCAAACTTCTGGGTAGAAAATCCCAGGATGCCACAATGGTTCCAAATAGTCGGACAATTAGCAAGGAAACCGAAACAGTCAGGCAACATATAATCCTGGCTGGCAATGCCGAATTCTTTTTTGAAGTATTTGTTGCCGTACAAAACCTGCCTTACGAGTGATTCTGAAGAAGAAACATTTACTTCCCCTTCATCAACAGAAGAACCGGATATATGCCAGCTCCCCTCTTTTACATATTGGGCCACTTTGGGGAATAAATCAGGATAATATTCCTCCATCATTTTGTAACGGCGCGAGCCGGTGAAATTGAACACATAGTCAGGATATTTCTCAAATAGGGAGAAATTTTCTACCATAGTGTTCCTGATATTCGGGTTGATCGTTGTCGGATAATCCCACTGCCACTCGGTATCCATGTGGGCATACCCCACCAGGTACAATACTTTTTCTTTTGAAAGGTCAAATTTATCCTGTCTGCTCAACGGTTGTGAGAACAAAAGGAACGGAATAGCCATTGCAATTACAAATCCCAGAAATTTTCGTGTCATAGTAATGTGAGTTACATTTTTTAAGCTTTGTTTTAACTTATAGAAACAGCATCGCTATTTTAGTTTGGTCTTCCAAATCCTTTTAATGGTTTCTTCTTGCGAATAACCAACCGGACATGAAGCACTTTTTGTGTTGGCAAAATAAGTACGCAATGTTTCGTTGGGACATGTTATCATCCTACATGCCGGCATTTGCAGGTGTCCGTTCGGATCTGTTTTCTTAATCCAGTCGAAGGCGTATTCGAGCCATTTATTTCTGGCATCTTCCTTCTGGGTTGCCAACCATGATATTTCGTCCCAGCCCCATATAAAAATGGTGGTAGTATCGGCCACATTCGTACTTCTGGACCTTCCGTAGTTATCAAATTCAACGAGATAGGGCAGACTTTTGCAGCTCCATCCACTGGGTGAGACACATCCTTTGCTCTTATTAAAGATGGCATCCAGATGGTTTACCTTCAATTCAGCTTCATAAGGTTTTTCAGGAATGCCTTTTATTCGCAGCGGGAATGAGTTAAAATCAAGCAGACTTACACTATCCCGGATAAACCCTCCGGTGGGAACATGTCCGTCGAACAAGACGTAGTGCCGACGAGCATGTACTTTGGCATAGGCACGCACTTTGTCTAGAAATTCCGCATAAATCTTATGATCCTTATCGTCCGCTCCGATGAGTCCGACCTGTCCCAAATGGAAAGCCTCGCAGCCAATGTTGATGTATGATGCGGTCAGATAATAAGACCAAAGTCTGGTTTCCAGGTTATTAATGATCGGTACACCACCTCTGCCACCGGATTGGGCAGGTTTGTTGGCTCTTTTGATAATCGAATCGCAGCGGAAGGTTCGGTCCTCAACAGGCAAATTAAAATCCGTAAAAACCCAGGCCGGTATTTTGAGGTTATTGATATCGCGGGTAACCTGTTCGAATAAACAACCCTGAAAAATGATGTCAGGATCGAACGCATGAAGTTTATCTATTATGCCCTTAGCGTAGGTAAACAATTCCGGATCATTAAATTTACTTTCCTCGCCCCAGCGATAAATCGCCCTGCCAATGAATTTTACCCCCATGTTCTTGATCATCCGGATATCGTCTTCCCGGTAGGGGAATTCATAGCCTTCGGGTTTCCCGGGAACTAAGAAGTATCCCATGGTTATTGACCTGTCCAGGTAGTTTTCCAATACTTCCCTGGAAATGCTGCCGTCGAAACTAAATTTTCCGGAACTCTTTGATGAGCGCTTGTGAGCAGCATTTGCCAGTGATAAGCTCAACGAGAAAAGAGCAATAAAGCATATTGCCAACACGTAACTCTTTCTCAAAACTTTTCTCTTGTGATTGCCTTTTGATTCAGATAACTGTAAGTAGTTTCTCATTGGAATAATTATTTTGATATTTGAACTAATTCGGAATTTAAAGAAATCGTTTTCCTTGGGTTTAATCAATAAGATTACTGACTGGTTGACATTTAATAATTATGTTTTATTTTACTGATTAAGCATTTATGAAATTTTAGCTTTTCCAAAGATTCTCTCCATATTCCCATCCTTTGCGAACCGGTTCCTTAATGTGAGCATCCAGTTCCGGACGACCAGTAGCTTTCATGTTTTTAGCATCATAATTAATTGTCCCTCCAAATCTTTGTGCCAAAATACCAACCTGAATCATTTCCGTTAAACTTGCTGAATAATCAAAATTAGATCCGGGTAGGGTTTCATTCTTAATTGCTGCAATCCATTCCTGAACGGGTTGTTCTTCTCCAACTCTGGGGATGGTCTGTGCAGGCGCATTTTTCAGGAACTCTTTCATCTCCTCTTCAGGAACAAGTAATCTCGCATCATTTGGTCTCCCACCAGTGATAAGCGTTTTTTTGTCACCAATCATAATCATCCCACTATTAGGAATTTTATCAACTCCCCATTCGGGTCTTATTGCTGGTTGTTCAATACCCTCATACCATTTCATAGTAACAGGGGCTTTTTCTCCGCGGGCTCCGAATTGCCAGGTCACCACTGATTCTTCAGAAACAAAAGTATGATCAGGCATAGGATTTGGAATTATTGCGTCTACTGTGTGAGGCATTCCAAGATCCAGCGCCCAGAATGGAGCATCGAGTGTGTGACAAGCCCAGTCGCCTAATTTACCATCACCTAAGTCATAAAATGCTCTCCATGTTCTGGGTGCATAAATGTTATTGAACGGTCGGACTGCAGTGGGTCCCTGCCATAAATCCCAGTCAAGTTCCTTTGGAACTTCTTCCACTGGTGGAGGAAAGCTGGCCGGACTTTTAAAATAACCATCTTTTATAAAGTCGATTTTACCTTGCCACGCAATAACTTCTTTAACTTGTCCGAGTACGCCTGCTTCATACCATTCTTTTACTAACCTGATTCCATTGGTAGTATGTCCCTGGTTGCCCATCTGAGAAACAACACCATAATGCTTGGCTGCTTTTTTCAGGAGACGCAACTGCCAGATATTGTGTGCCAAAGGCTTCTCTACAAATACATGTTTACCGAGTTCCATAGCCGCCATGGCTGCCGCAAAGTGCGTATGATCAGGTGTCGCGATAATCACAGCATCAATATCTTTTGCCATTTCGTCGAACATTTTCCTAAAATCTTTATACCTCTTGGCATTGGGGCAAGCTTCAAAGCCTTTTGCAGATTCCCGGTCATCAACATCGCACATAGCAACAATACTCTCTTTGGGAACCTGGGTCCAGCTTGCTCTTCCTCTGCCACCAACACCGATAACAGCGAAATTTAATCTGTTATTTGGTGAGCATCTTAGCAAATTTGGAATAATAAATACCCCAGCTGCAGCCGTAGAGGCTGTTTTCATAAATGATCTGCGTGATAAGTTTGTCATGATATTCAATTATTAATATAAAGTTTGTTAGCCCTTAATTGGCATTACTTAATCTTCAGGTTTTTTGTCTGGATAACTTTCTGAATGGTTCCATCCGGGTTGAAATACAATTTGTCAACACAAACCGACCTTAGGTTTCCCTTGCCCGAAATTGACTTGTTGTGATAAAAGGCATACCACTGTCCTTTGAATTCCACGACTGATCCGTGACTTGTATCACAACCTGTTGGTTCAAGATAAACGCCTTTGTATTCCCATGGACCCAACGGATTTTTGCTTATGGCATAACGCAACTGGTTTTCGCGTCGGTTGTTGTCGGCGTAAGTCAGGTAATAGATTCCTTTCCGCTTGAAAAGCCAAGCCGCTTCGTGAAAATCTTGCAATCCGGTCATGTCCTGCATTTTGCCGTCAATTTCCATCATGTTGTTTTTCAGTTTTCCACCCTGGCATTTACTCCCTCCTCCATAAATAAGATAAGCCTGCTTGTCATCATCAACAAACACACAAGGATCAATCATGGCAAATCCACCTACTTCAGGAATATAGCCCTGACTGGTGAAATCGCTTGCCGGTTTTTTGCTGGTGGCTACACCAATTTTCCAGGTTTTATTCCAGTCCGTTCCGCTTGGATGAGGAAAATAGAAATAGTATGTGCCGTTTTTAAACGCACAATCGGGAGCCCACATGAAACCACCTTCGAGTCTGCCCCAGGAAACCTGGCTTGAATTAAGAATCTCGCCGTGATCTTTCCAATGTTTCATGTCTTTTGTTGAAAAAACATGGTATTTATCCATCAGGTCGCATCCGCGGGGTGGATCAACATCGTGTGATGCATAGACGTAAAGACGACCTTTCTTCCAAACATGCGCCGACGGATCGGCAGTGTACATGGAAGTGATGATCGGGTTTTGGGCAAAGCAATGGTTAAATGGGACAATTAGTCCGCCACCTATTATCATGAAAAATAAAATCAGCTGGTTACGCAGCTTCGCTATTCTGGTTAATCCATTCATTATTTTACTCATTCTAAAGTCCTCCTGTTTTTTTAAAAAATTGTTTAACCGATTGTTACTTCGACTTCGGATATTCGGTCATTATCCATCTCGATCCACCTATAAATCCTACCGGCCCGGATTTGTCACGCATCAGGCCGTTTAACCGGAAGTAATTCTCAAAATGCTTGTTCATGATGGCTTCACCTGCCCCCACTTGAATCAGTACGGGTGAATCCTGATCTGCTCCATAACCGCCACGCGCAGCCGATTGGATATCGGCAATGTAATTTGGCCATGTCCCTTCAAACCAGGTATATCCAAACAAAAATGGATTTCCGGAGGCTTCCTGAACTTTTTTCTTCCATTCGAGCTGTAGCTGGATAAATGGTTCGCCCGGACAGGTTCCGATAACGATGTCTTTGTTAATCAAAAGAGTGGAAATATGAATATTGTATTCAGCCGTTTTGGTGAACCGACCTGTAAACTTCAATGAATCATTCATGTATCTGATTTGAGTCTCCTCCTGACTGGGTGGGACCAACGATTTAGCCAACTTTATTGTCTCGTAAGCCAGCAAGCCACCCACTCTTTCTATCGTGGTATAATCAGACTGGAAAGGATCATTCGGGCCGCTCCGACGCGAACTGATGATCAATGATTCAATGTTTCCGCCTGCACCCTGAACAAAAAGACAAGTCATACGGTCGCCAAACGCTTCTTCTACCTTCCGGCATGCAACCCCCGGATAATCTGCTGAAACGGCATAATTCGAGCAAACGATGTCCGAATGCATGGCGTAATTCATCAGGATAGCGCGTGGTTGACCATTCATGTCTTCGACCTTGATAACACCAACCTCCGGATCAACAGGTCCGAATGGGATGCGCTCAGGGTTTTCGGAGGTATAATGATCGTCGGAATACCACGATTCACGGGAATGTCCGTCTTCACGAACCACCAAACGGTTAAATCCCAACTGCGGGAAACTCCGGTGACCTGCTACAATTTTTGCAGGAAACATGTTTTTAACAGATTGTCCTACACATTTTACAATCTGCGACTCGATAAATGGCTTATCTGTTTTTCCACTGGAATGGGTATGAGAGGAACTCAAAAACAATTGTGATATGCCATACTTTTCCTTACAAAGTATTTCAACCTGTGCACTTGTATAAATACCGAGATCGACAGAAACGAAAGCCATTCGTTCGCCCTGAATATCAAGGATCAAACAACGGGCAAACAACGAATCGTGCAACGCGTTGTCCGACTTCGATGTAATATTTATTTTAGACGTACCTGCAAACAGTTTCCCGCTGATGCCAAAAGATTTACCTGGTTGGATAGCCAAGGCTAAAACCAGAAAGGAGGCTGCTAAAAAATTTGCGATTTTCATATAGATGATTTTTTGATTCCTTTATTGACGGCTAATTTTTATCCTCACCCCCTTCTGACGGAGGTGCGTCGGCTGGGGAACTGCCCCAGACAAGGTTTGCTTTTGGCCCCATAATTACAACAAGCTTCCCGCCGTTGACAATATCATTGTGACTAAACCAAGGTTTGTTCCACTTATGCCCGTTCAATTCTGCTGACTGGATGTACTTGTTCTCTTTGGAAGCATTTTTCGCCTCAATCTCGAAAACCTTTCCGTTACCCATGTGTACCTTTAGATTTTCAAACATCGGGCTACCAATATTATACGCCGGAAATCCGGGAGTTACAGGATAGAAACCCATGTACGAGAAGACTACGAACGAGGTCATTCCACCACCGTCTTCATCTCCTGGAACACCCATCAGATCATTACGAAACCATTCGTTGAGCAGACCCCGGATGCGTTTCTGTGTTTTCCAGGGTTGACCCGCATAGTTGTACAAATAAGGAATATGGAGAGCCGGTTCGTTGGCCATCGAAAACTGGCCAACGTTTCCAGTGTGGTCGGGAAGCTGAGCATAAAACTCAAATTTCGATTTTCCGAGCGGTTGCGAAAACATCGCATCCAGGTTATGGACAAATACTTCATTACCACCCATTAACCTGATCAGATCTGCCACGTTGTGCTGTACATCCCAGCGATAAACCCAGGCATTGTTCTCGTCATAATACTGACGGGCACCCATGCCACCTGAAAAAACATAATCGAATGGCTCGATAAACTTTCCATCACTATCTTTGGGATGAAAGAATCCGGTTTTGGGATTGAACAGGTTACGGTAATTGTAAGAACATTTCAGAAAATATTTATAATCATCGGTTTTACCTAACTCTTTTGCTATCTGTGACAGACACCATTCATCGTACGAAGTTCCCAGTGTCACGGCGACAGGCTGACGGCGTTCGAAGGCGTGAACTTCGGGGATTGTTTCTTGTTCGCCAACTTTCAATGCAGGAATGTATCCATGATCTTTATAGAATTCGTCGAGCTTTCCGGCAGGCTTAGCAGACCACGGTGCCAGTGTCTTTTCGGTGATTGCACCTTTGCAGGCCAAATATGCTTTCTCCAGGTCAAAGCCACGCAACCCTTTACGGTAAGCATCAATCAATGAAGCAACTCCATGATTGGAATTCATGCTGCGACTGTCCCCTGTGATGGTAGGGAAAGTCGGCCACCAACTGTGATCCATTTGCGTTGTCATCTCCACAAACGAATGCAGAATATTTTCTTCTTTTTTAGGATCAATCAGAATCCGAAGTGGATGGTGTGCACGGTAGGCATCCCAAATCCAGTCGTCTGTAAAAAAAGGTGTTCCATTGTCGTTATGAACAGTAGCATCATAAGCACTGAAATAGCGGCCATCTTCCGAGATGCAAACCGGACGTTCGAAAGTGCGGTAAAACGAGGTATAAAAAATCGTTTTCTCGTTGTCTAAACCTCCGGTAGCCTCAATTTTTCCGAGTGATTCGTTCCAGATGGCACGTCCTTTCTGTTGTAAGGTATTTACATCAGAATTCTGAATTTCGCGATCCATATTTTTCCTGGCCTGGGCCTCATCAATAAACGAAATGCCGTAGCGTAACCGAAGAGATTTGGTACCTGTTTTGTATTTCAATACCACGCAAGCGTCTCTTCCCAATGCTTCTTTGCCATCGTTTAGCGCAGAAGATTTCAAAACAGAAATATTTTCAGGAGTTTGTTGTGGCTTCAGATAAAGGTAAACTCGTGTGTTCTTTCCTATCGTCTGAAATCCGGAAACCGCTTCTCCGTCCCATTTCAATGCGCCGTCGCGTGAGTTCAGGATCAGGTAAGCCGGAAGATCCTGCTTGAAATCAAGTTCATAGATGGCAGACTGGTGAGAAAGGCCAAACCTGACTTCCGTTTGCTGCTCGTCGAGGTAGACAGAATACGAATATGGCGTTATCTTTTCCTGATCATAACTATATAAAAGAACCGGTTTGATATCTTTTTCATCTCCCTGAAATGGGCTCAGGTTAAAAGCAAAACTTCCACGATGACTGGTTACTATCAAGGGCAACCCTCTCAGTAATTCGCTGGTAAAATCGCCACGATCCGGATAAACCCGTAAAAGACTGTTGGGTAAATGAATGGTTGGGAATGTTGGAACCAACAGATGGCTGATGTTTCCAATGTAGGGATTTACATAATCAACTGGCTGCTTTTGTGCCGAAACTCGGTCGGCAATCCCAAAAATCATAAGGATTAGTCCAGTAAAAAGAATACCGAACTTGTTAAGAAAATTAGCTTTCATTTGGATATTATTTGGTTTAGTAATTGACATATTGAATCGTCATGTGATTATTATAGAATGACTTTAATGTTTTCAATTTTAGATTCGTCCAGTTCGATGCCAAACCCGGGGCGTTCAGACAAGGTAACCAACCCATTTTCCGGAAAGACCGGATTTTTGTCGAAATATTGATAATTACCCGACATCTTTTCGATTAAATATTCCACCATCGGACAAACGATCTCAGGCTGACTGGCAACAACATGCATGGAAGCAAGCATGCTATGCCCGTGCGGAATGACCTGTGCCCCGTAAACGGAAGCGATATGGCAAATCTTGAGCAATTCACTAACTCCGCCACACCATTCAGGATCGGCCTGAACCACACGGATGGCCCTTGAGCCCAGGAATTCCTGGCTGTCCCAACGTCCGTAAAAATGTTCGCCAGTGGCAAGTGATATTGATGTTTCCTTCGCCAGTTCGATAAAACTCTCTATTCGGGCAGATTGGAAAGGTTCTTCCAGCCAGCGGGGCGAAAATTTCTCTACCCGTTTGGCCCAGGCTACTGCATAGGACAAATCCCATGAACAGGATGCATCGAACATAAGATCCGACTTATCCCCAACGGCTTCCCTGAGTAATCTGACCACTTCTACATTTTTATCCAGACTGGGAGCCTCCATGTACGAGCTTCCCCCGTTCAAGAACCATTTTTGATGGGAAAAGCCTTGTTCAACTAACGATTTGGCTTTCTCTTGCAAAGCTTCCGGTTCCTGGGAGAAACCAAGGCAACTTGCATATGCCCTGATTTTGTCCCTGGCGCCGCCACCCAGCAACCGAAAAACAGGCAGTCCAAGGTATTTTCCTTTCAGATCCCATAAGACATTGTCTATCGCACTCATGCCAATCGAATAATAACTACCGCGGGAGTGCCGGTTGTTGGTATAAACCCGTTGCCAAAAATCCTCAGTCGCCAGTGGGTCTTGTCCAATCAGCTGCTTTTTGAAAACTTCATTAACCATAAACACTGCTTCGTTGTCAATGGGACCATAAAGGCCCTCCAGGCCATCATCCGTAATTACTTTTATATAAAAGGCACGGTACTTGTTTTTTCCAAGCAATTCAAGAACCTGAAGGTCTTTTACTTTCATCGGAATCCGTTTTTTCTCTGGGGCGAATATTCCCGGATTATCAGCTTTCAACGGTGAAGCAAATTGCAGTGCCGAAAGTGCACCCAAACTGAAAAAGAATTTACGTCGTTCCATTTTGTATGTTTTTTTAATTTCCGCTCCGATCAAGTTTCACAACCACATACGGTGTCTCTTTTGACAAATCCGGATAAATTGCCCCTCTGCCTTTGGCATCCATCATTTCTATAAGGTACATAAAGTCCCATTTCGGATTGATCTGGTCGGCCGGAACTGTTGCCTGATAAACTCCTTTTCCACCTCTTGGGGTCATTGGCAACATCTGGAAATCTAAACGCTGATTTACTGCCCGGTAACGCAACCGTACCCATTTTAGGTTTGACTGTGCGTTGATTTTAACACTTACAGTTATCGGTTTTCCTGCCGGAGCATTGGTAATTTGCTGATGAACAATCTGAAACAAACTGGCGTAATCACTGCCGGAAGCAGGTTTGTAAGTAGGCGCGGGTTTCACTGCACCATCTGATTTAAAATTATTTCTCTGCTCCTGCAATTTATCCAGGCCTTTTTCCAAGGCAACCAGTTCGGTTTTCCAATTGCCGGTCAGATCAGTCTTTACCCCGTCGTTGCCTCCTCCGCGAAGTCCCATCAGTAAATTATCGGCATAGACATCACCTGCCGCAGCTACCACTTGTTTCCAAGCTTCCAAGGCATCGCGTTCGTAAATAATCGCTGCGTCCAAAGCCGCAACATCCTTGGTTTGCTGGAACAAACAATAACTGACAGCTGCAGGGATCCTGCGCGAATGATAAATAGCCAGGTTGGCCAAAATTTTCAGGTCGACGATGGTCGAATTAAATTCTTTATTGCGATTTTTCCCTATCGAACTTTCAGCCTTTGCTACCAAAGTATTGATCTCTGCAGCAATTTTTCCAAACCAACGGCTGTTCACTGAAGGAAGAATCTTGGCCGATTCTCCATTTTCGATCAATAGCAGGGCTTCTTCTTCGAAACTGGCAAATTGCTGAGTATCGCTCCTGTCGCCTTTGGCGTATTCGGGAAGATCACCCAACCGTTGTTTTTCGGCCCAACCCCTGGTGGTCGGGAAATAGCTGTATGGATAGCAGGAGGCGATAATGCGCGGCAGCACCTGACTTGCCTTGTGCAATGCCGATTCAACAACAGGCGCTGCTTTTTTACCGAAACGGATTTCGAACTCTTTCTGCCAAACATCAGGAGATGTTTGCAGGTTGTATCCCATCCTGCCAAAAACCTGGTAGAAATGCCAGTAGCGTTCAAATTCCCAGGTATAATACCGGTATTCCGGTTTCATTAAATCGAACGGTTTGGCATCATGCGATTCCGAGGCCATTTTTGTGGCCAAAGGTTCGTTTACCTCATAACCGGAACTGTCGTAAATGCGCGTACTTTCGGCAAAACGTCTGGCATACTCAGGATCTCCCCACAAAAGGATGCGGTTCGTTCCGCCGTTCCACAAGCGCCAGTACATTTTATACTGTTGCGGGTAACGCAGCAAATCGGCATACCCATGTCGACGTTCCTGCTGGTTCTGGCGGGGAATGTGCGTAGGGTGATAAGGCAATCCCATCTGTTCCATCCAGTATTTGGTTCCTATACTAAAGTTCACACCCGAATCATTGGCTCTTTGAATGATGGAGTCAGGCAAACCTTTGGCCCTCAGAACAAAGTGAATTTTGGGAGCGTCTGTCTTAATAGCCTGAAACATTCCGGCCCAGAATCCTTCCTGTTCACCCTGCTTCAACCCCGATTCATCGTGCATACGAAACTGAATGACATCCACTCCCGGAAAAACTTTGATGAACTTGATCAATGCGGCTTTTGTATATGGGATCAGGTTACCACCATCCAGGCCGGCCACCTTAACCTGCCCCGCAGTTGAACCCGGATTGGTAGCATCCTGAACACCACCGCGAAAAATATGATCCCAGATGCCTGCCGTAAATCCAATGCCACGGTCATGGGCCTTTTGAATCAATCGGTTGAGCGCATCCGCGTTGCGTTTTTGCTCCTGTTGGGTGATCCCTGGTAGGACAACATCCTGGAATCCATCAACATTAAAAAAATACGGATAAACCGGAGCCATGAATCCGCTGGCTTCGTATCCGAAGACAATGGTAAACATGTTGTACCGGTTTTCGGCAAGCATATCCAAATATTTTGTCCAATAGGATTCGTCATAAAAACGGCTTTCCCAATAGGCGCGGTTCATCGTATAAACAGAAAGCGCCCGTTCGGGAACATCCGGTTGCTCGGTAATTTCTTTCACTTCGCTCATCGGCTTGCTTTTATTGGTGCTCCAACCTATGCGGGTGGAGACATCCAGCAAAGCATACATTAATCCCCAGTCGTCGAAACCACTGGCCACCCAAACTGTTTTTTTCTGAACAGCGGTTTTCCAGATGGTCAATGCTTCAGCAGTTTGCGGCAACGCATGATTGCTTTCTTTCAGCAACCGGGCTGCAAGACCGTCGCCATTCGACAACCCGGCTACAATCACGAGTTTTGCTTTAGCTTTATCAATCGATCCGACTCTTTCGAAGGCAATGTGTTTAGCCAGCAAGGCCTCTGTTAATTTTGTTATTCCATGCAGAGCCGGTTTCCCGGGAGCGAAATCCATTACGAGCGACACGGCAGGCACCGTTTCTGCTCCGAACCCGAAATAGGCCATAAACAGAAAAACAAATACAAGAGACTTGAATATCAATTGATTGATAAATCTACAAGCAATGATCATACAATAATGGTTTATTTAATCTTAAAAGGCAATTCAGCACTGTAACCCTTTTTCCCATGAATCCATTTTCCTGCTTCGCCTACAAGCCTCAGGTAAAAGTCGGATGGAAGTCCTTCGTAAGTAACAAAAGCACTTGCCCCGACAGGTGGATTATTAGTCACTTTATAAATTGCGGTACCTTCATCAATTTCGTCGAACATAGCCACATAGAGCATCTCAGCACCTGCTTCTATTGAATTAACTACCTGTTTCCAGAGGAAAGATCCTTTGTTGCGGGGTATTTGAGTTGCTTTCGGACCATTCATATTTCGCCAGGAGAATCCGGAGAAAACCAATGGTGCATAATCAACCTTATTGGTCTTACACCATTCAATGTCTTTTGGAACCAGTGATTTAAAATTTTCAAACGAAGTTTCATTGTATCTGCCAACAAACCAAGGCATAACGATATCGCATTTCTTTATCAGATCATGGAGTCTAGGATCTTTCTCTGTATCATTTCCAAATTCCCTCCAGTAAGTAGGGACACCCAGCATTATACTGAAACCCTTTGATTTTAGCGTATTAACGATTATTTCAGCTTCTTTAAGGCCATATGCCCTTCTATCATTGAACCCAACACCCCATATTGTTACAAGTGGTTTCCCATTGTGGTGCAGATAAGTTGGACTTGCTTTGGCTGAGAACAGATCATATTTAACCGTTATTTCGTACATATCCTTAAGTAATACCTCTTCATCTCCGGGTCTCATTCCGCTCAAATCGTACATCACACAGATAGCCCTGTCGTATTTTTTTGAAGCAGTCATCGCTTGTGACAGCACTTTATCAAAATGAATTTTCCCTTGTGGCCTTTTAATCTCACCCACAAACCGCTGCATGAATACACCATCAATTCCGTATTGCTTCATCCATTTAAAGTGAAGATCGGTTGTTGACTCATCGGCCGAACTATATATATAGGCAGAGGTACTGTCGGCTAGTTTAAAATCGGTTTTATAGGTCTTTTTATATTCCGAAACATCCGGCCACAGATCAAAATTACAGCTGCCAGGCGCAAGCACCCCACGTTTACCCAGATGAGTCCAGCCACGTTCTGAACCATCAGTTGGTGTATTGTGCCAACCTTGATAACCGCACATGACAAGTCCTTTATAAGTGGGATATCTGAATTCAGATTTTTCTTTCTTCTGTCCGAAAAGAGAGAAGGAAAGGATGCTAATTAAGAGGATAAATGACAATAACCTTTTCATTAGTAGTAATTTTAAATTATAAAATTGATCATATAACTATATATACTTCGTTTCATATTTGTCTTGCATTATTGTTTGGTCATGTCTATTTCCCACAACTTATTGGTACCTGAGACTTCAACCGGTTCACCTTTTTTTGCTCTTTTTGCGATGTTCACATCTTCTTTTACAAATTCTGTCAAGACAACCCAATCAAGCAATTGGGTACGGGCCAAGAGTTGTGGTTTATAATAGGTAGTAGCAGTTTTGGTGTAATTTATCCAGGAACCGACCGCTTGCTCCAGCTGAGCGACCGCAGCTGTTTTATTCTTTTCTTCTCCGGAAATACGATACATGGATAAATTAACTGCCCCTTTGATTTTATGGGAATAGTATTCGGCCAAATAGCCCAATGCGACCAGGTCTCCGATGGTTTGCCCCAATTCAGGATTGTTCCTGACTTTAATTTTTGTCGCTCCTCCTAACAGGTTCATCGAAGCCTGTTCCAGTTTCCCGGCGACATCAAAAGGAGTCAATTCTCCGGCCACTTTACCCTTCAGCACAAAATCGCCGATTGAACTTAAGCCTTGATCCGGCATGCAGGGCACACGGCAGAAATCATCTACCGTATGAAATTTTCTGATATCAAAACACCCTTCTGCAATAAACTCGGAGTCGTTCTGCCGGAAGTGGATTTTATCCACCCACGAAATAACTTCCGATGTCGATTTCCAGGTGTTATAAAGCAACTGACCATTCACCCTGGGGAAATGGGCTTTGATCCTGTTGACATAAAATGATTCGGATAAGTTGGGATTATAGCCTGCCCTGCCAAAAATCATAAACAGGTACCATTGTTTGTCTATTTCATATTTAGGCAAACCCTGAGGATTTTTACTGTTGAAATCACGTCCGTAGATGTAGCCGTCGGGTCCCCAGAAATAACCACTCATCAACTCTCTGGGCATATTTTTGATGTAAGCGTTGGCATATTCCGGATTGCCCCATCGGAAATTAAAAATATCATCATTGCGGACATTCATCCAAACTTTGACCTTGTGTTTCTCAACCTGTTCGCGGTAAATATGGTCAAACCAGGGTGGCGTCGTACTGCTGAATACCCGGGCTCTGGAATATTTGAATTCTGTATCAAAAGGTGCACCATAATCTTTGAAGGCTTCCGATATTAAATTCATGTCACTTTGGTGTTGTCTGAAAACAAACGTCGGCTTGATCGAGGGCTGAATGGCCTGAGCTTCTTTGACAGCCTTTCCGAATGTCGACCATATCCAGTTTTCAATTGAATATTTCCCTTTCAAATTATTGATGATATGTTCCCCCGCGGTAACCCCGATTCCTTTGATGTTGGGATAGGTCAGTAATAACTGTTTCACGCTTTCCCGGGTATAATCAACTGTTTCCTCGTTATCTTGCTTGCCTAGTATTCCATGTTTGCCCAGCGCATTCATGGCATAAACATTCCAGTTATACATATGGATATCAATGCCCCTGTCATCGGCATACTGGAACACTTTTTTCCAGAAGGCAATCTTTTCATCAATGGTTATTTTTTTGATCACCTTCAGGTACTTTGGATTTTGAATATCCTCGCCCCCCCAATCCCTGTCAATTTTTGCCGTAATGGGATTCGTATAAACGCAAACATCGTTGAGCGCTACATCTTCATAACCCGGCACTTTCACCATGGAAGGGTATGGATGAAGGCTCCATAATGTCAGTAAGTTATAGCGGTAGCGTGCCATGTTATCCAGGTAATTTTTCCAGAAGTCAAAATCCCACATCGTCAGGATGTTATTCTGGGCCGCATCGCCTGTATCGTCATAACTGGGCGTACGGGCATCCAACGGAAAATTGAATTTGATCCCCCGGTAGGGCATGTACGGTTTGTCGGACAAATTACTGATCTGAAGCAAACTATTGCCATCCTGAATGGTTTCTGCTAGTTCCAGCCCTGCATACATCAATCCATTTGCATCACCTCCTCTGGCAAGAATGGCATTCCCCTTTCTTGTGATTTGGTATTCTTCTCTCTCCAAATATTTATCCAGTTCGAAATTCACAAGGATCATTTTCGGGCCTGTCGAAAAATTCATACCTGCTGCCTGTCCTGCCTTTCGGAATTCATCAATAGCAAACTGCAGTTCAGGTATGTTTTTATCGTAATTAACAGTCACAAACGTTGATTTGTGTTTACCAAAACAAGATGTGACCAAGAAAATTGAAAAAAAGATTGCTAACAGATCCTTCATGGTAATATTAGATTTCTTAGTTTAGAGCCAATGATTCATCTTTTCGGATAGGTCTCATTACCCCTTTCTCATCTGCCCCAACGATTATTGTTTTTTTGCCCGTACGGATAATCTGGAAACCTTCGGGTTTTAAAAGTCGTGGAGCAATTCCTGGGTTGAGTTTTATTGCAGGAATATCAGTCTTAACAACTGCCACAATATTAGCAGACGAATATTCCTGCAAAGGCTTAATGACAACTCTGCTTCCAAAAGCTGCCGAAGTTTCATTTAACTTAGATAATCCATAATTAATGATCCGGGAGTCAGAATGACATGACACCACGATATCCTTGGCATATAAATCCCCTGAAAGGATAAAAAGTGATGCAATTTTTAATCTCATTTTTGTGGAAATACAGCATTGAAGAGGTCTTCGTTTTTATCGACACATGCGACAGCTTGAATCACTGCCAGGTAGTTTTTAGGCTTAACGCGAAATTCTTTAATGCTTTTCAGATCCGCTGCATTCAATCCGTCAATACATAGCATGAGCAGGATTGCCAAAAATAGATTTGTTTTCATTGAATGTTTGAGTTAGCTATTGTTAAGCATTAAAATTACAAGTCAGATTATTTTCTTTCAGGAATAGTAAACGACAGAGGAATCTCTTTTCTTAGCATTTTAGCTGCCTCTCCCGTTAGCCAGAGGTAATGGTCAGAAGGTTTTCCATCAATTCCTACAAATTTTGCGATATCGCTGACCGGAGTGTTGTCGGTGCATTTAAAGATAGCCGTACCTTCATTGACCTCATCAAACATGGCCACATAAAGCATATCTGCACCAGCATTGATGGCTGTAGAGATTTGCTGCCAGTAAAAACGGCCCCCTTGACGAGGAATCGATCCGACAGGTTTTACATCGTTACGGAATGAATGACGGCTTAAGTTATGCCAGCTAAATCCGGGGCATACACAAGGAGCGTAATCGACTCCATTCACTTTGCACCATTTCATATCAGCCAGAATGACATCACGGTAACGGTCCATATCGTTGTGAAGAAGTGGTGTGAAACGTTGCACCATCCAGGGCATAACAATATCAGCCTGTTTGATTATCTCGTGCAAATAGGAGTCATGAATACAATCGGCATTCAAATCTCTCCAGAAAGTCGGTACACCAACCATGATACTGCATCCACCATATTGCGAGTCATTTTTCAAAAAATCTATAAATCGTTGAATACCTATGTTTCTGATATCGTATGGGCGATCTGGAAAACCAATTCCCCAGATGGTAACCAATGGTTTCCCCCGATGGTAAATATAGGTGTGGGTCCCCTTTTGATTGGTAACATTCAAGGAATCGACCAAGTATTTCCAGTCCTCGATTAGCATAGAGCAATCTTCTCCGGATCCTTTCAGGCCCGAAAGGTCATACATGACACCGATAGCCCTTTCATATTTGGAAGCCGCTTCAAGCGCATTTCTTAATATTCCGGTCTCAGCTCTTTTCCGGTTCTCAGGACGTGCAGCATTGAAGAAACGTTGCATGAAGACCCCGTCGAGCCCATACTGTTTCATCCATTTAAAATGGAGGTCAGTCGTACTTTTATCGGCCGAGTTGAAGAAACGGGCCGTACTGCCATCTAATAATTTCAATCCGGTCGGATAGGTTGTCTCATATTCGCTGACATCCGGCCACATGTCAATACTGATTTGTTCTTCGCTGGGATACATGACTCCAGTTTGTGGCACACGGAACCATCCCTGGTAACCGGCCATCACCAACCCTTTATAGGAAGGGTATTTTGTTTCCTGAGAATGCTTTGTCTTGGCATCAGCGCAAATTCCAATGAGTAGGAATGATACTAAAACAAGAATTTTAGTTCTCATATTTTTATATTACTTTTTCCATTCAGTTGTTTGTTTGACCATTTGAATGGTCCCATCCGGGTTATAAAAAAGTTTATCCGCGCAAACAGATCTTTGCCAATCGTTGAATTTTCCTTTATCAGCCGATAGTTTGCTGTTGTGATAAAAAGCATACCATTGTCCTTTAAATTCAACAATCGAACCATGATTGGTGTAACTGTCAGTGGGTTCCATGTAAATTCCTTTATATTCCCAGGGACCCAGTATGCTTTTGCTGGTAGCATATCGCATGCGATTGTCTCCCTTCACGCCTTCCTTATCCTTGTTGCCATCGTGATTGTCGGAATAGGACAAGTAATAGATCCCGTTTCTTTTATGTACCCAGGAAGCTTCATGAAAATCGGCTAATCCTACAACAGGTTTCAATTCGCCATCAATCTCCATCATATTATCCTTGAGCTTACCCATCATGCATTTAGCGCCTCCTCCATAGAACAAATAAGCCTGACCATCGTCATCGACAAAAACGCATGGATCAATCATGGACGGAATATTTGGAATGTATCCTTTTACGACAAAATTTTTATCAGGATATTTACTTGTTGCAACGCCAATTTTCCAGGTGTTGTTCCACTTTGTTCCGCTGGGATGGGGAAAATAGTAATAATAGGTACCGTTTTTAAAAGCGCAATCCGGAGCCCACATGAAACCACCCTCAGGACGCCCCCACGGAACCTGGCTTGAATTAAGTATTTCACCATGGTCTTTCCAGTGTTTCATGTCTTTTGTCGAAAAAACATGGTATTTATCCATCAGATCGCATCCGCGAGGTGGATCAACATCGTGCGACGCATAAACATAAAGTCGGCCTTTCCAAACATGTGCAGAAGGATCTGCAGTGTACATTTGTGTAATAAATGGATTTTTCTGAGCCATTGCTCCCGACAATATTCCTATAATAAGGGATATTGTAAAAATAGTTCCTTTCAAACTCATGTCATTAAAATTTAGAAATCAAACAAAAACATTTAAACTCATTATCATTT